>OKFC01000005.1_pt1 | contig 291539 bp, 268 predicted proteins | sample 1611471 | NCBI WGS metagenome assembly OKFC01 (sample SAMN04436747, study PRJEB24849) | human gut metagenome | biome: human gut; feature: NICU; material: stool | host: Homo sapiens | place: USA: Saint Louis, MO | collected 2011-01-06 | reverse complement strand
AGCACCACCTTGACATGGTGGGGGTCGGTGGTTCGAGTCCACTCGGACGCACCATATTGCTGATTCATCTCTCCCTGTCACGTTATACTTCCCGTTGTATCGTCTATGCCCAACCGTTCGATTTTTCATGTCGATTGCGCCGAACTACCGCCATCAGCCATCAGGAACGCCACATGACCACCTTCACCGCCAAAACCGCCTTTTTGCCGCTCGACAATGGCCTTGCCCGCCGTGAAGGCGTGATGAGCGACGGTTCGCCGGCGGCGGAAGTGCGTTTCGAGGCCGGCGCCTTCGGCCAGCTGCAAAAGCCCGCGCACGCGCTGCAAACCCGGGTGATATCCGGCGAATTCGAGTTCACCCTCGGCGGCGACACCCGGATAGTACGTGCCGGTGAGAGCCTTACCCTGCCGGCCAACGTCGCCAGCGGCTGCTTCTGCCTGAGCGCCGGCACGCTGCTGGAAATTCCCCAAGCGCGTTAAACCTGCATTTACAGCAAGGTTATTTGCGCAACAAGCGGCCCGCAACGCGTTGCATTTGCGCCACATTTAGCCCCGTTTTGCTCTATCCGCCGCACCGCCGCGGTTTTTTATTTTGTTTCCCGCCGCTTAGCCTTTATAATGCGCAACGTCTATCAGTTGAATGGTTTCAGCCCTTGATCTGCGAAAACGCAATAACAACACGATGTGATCTTACCCCGTTGCGCAGCATCCCCGCGCCCCCGCGCGGGCTGAATTTTTCCGCCCCACTTCAACTGCCGTCACCTATCCTTAACTATGTTTTTCACCACCAGGCACGGCCCAAATTCCCTACCGGCGTAAACCGCGCCGGTCAAATTCGTTTTTTTATCCATCACAACTTGTAGAAAACTCCGCCATGAAAAAGACCAAAATTGTTTGTACCATCGGTCCAAAAACCGAATCGGAAGAAATGCTGACCAACCTGCTCAATGCGGGCATGAACGTGATGCGTCTCAACTTCTCTCACGGCGACTATGAAGAGCACGGCAACCGCATCAAGAACATGCGCGCCGTGATGGCGAAAACCGGTATCAACGCCGGCATCCTGCTGGATACCAAAGGCCCGGAAATTCGCACCATGAAGCTGGAAGGCGGCAAAGACGCCTCGCTGGTCGCCGGCCAAACCTTCACCTTCACCACTGACCAGAGCGTGATCGGCAACAGCGAGCGCGTGGCGGTCACCTACGCCGGCTTCGCCGCCGACCTGAAGATCGGCAACACCGTGCTGGTTGACGACGGCCTGATCGGCATGGAAGTCACCAACGTGACCGAGAACGAAGTCATCTGTAAGGTGCTGAACAACGGCGACCTGGGCGAGAACAAAGGCGTTAACCTGCCGGGCGTGTCCATCCAGCTGCCTGCGCTGGCCGAGAAAGACAAACGCGACCTGATCTTCGGCTGCGAGCAAGGCGTCGACTTCGTGGCAGCGTCCTTCATCCGTAAACGCTCCGACGTGTTGGAGATCCGCGAGCACCTGAAAGCCCACGGCGGCGAGCAGATACAGATCATCTCCAAGATTGAAAACCAGGAAGGCCTGAACAACTTCGACGAAATCCTCGAAGCGTCCGACGGCATCATGGTTGCCCGTGGCGATCTGGGCGTTGAAATCCCGGTAGAAGAAGTGATCTTCGCCCAGAAGATGATGATCGAGAAATGCAACCGTGCGCGTAAAGTGGTCATCACCGCCACCCAGATGCTCGATTCCATGATCAAAAACCCGCGCCCTACCCGCGCGGAAGCCGGCGACGTTGCCAACGCCATCCTGGACGGCACCGATGCCGTCATGCTGTCCGGCGAGAGCGCCAAGGGCAAATACCCGCTGGAAGCGGTCAACATCATGGCGACCATCTGCGAGCGTACCGATCGCGTGATGCCAAGCCGTATCGACACCCTGAACGATCGTCGCAAGCTGCGCATCACCGAAGCGGTGTGCCGCGGCGCGGTTGAAACCGCCGAGAAACTGGACGCGCCGCTGATCGTGGTCGCCACCAGCGGCGGCAAGTCGGCAAAATCCGTGCGTAAATACTTCCCGAACGCGGTGATCCTGGCGCTGACCACCAATGAGACTACCGCGCATCAGCTGGTGCTGAGCAAGGGCGTCATCCCGCAGATGGTCAAGGAAATCGCCTCCACCGACGACTTCTACCGCATCGGTAAAGAAGCCGCCCTAGCCAGCGGCCTGGCGCAGAAAGGCGACGTCGTGGTGATGGTCTCTGGCGCGCTGGTGCCGAGCGGCACCACCAACACGGCCTCGGTACACGTGCTGTAATATAAAACGTGACATAATTGTCTTGATCAAAACGCCGCTTTGCGGCGTTTTTTTTATCAGCAGTAAACTATTTTTCTCAAAACGCAACCGCGATCCGCTCATTATTTAGCTAATAAAGAATCGGAGTAGTCCCATGGAAGCCGGCTGTTTTCCCTCGTTTTTTTAACTAATTTGTAAAACCAGATGCAAGTTTGAGCGAACGATCAAAATAAAGCACCTCAACACTAAAAAATTATTCTCTTTCGAAAAAAGTTTGTGTAATACTTGTAACGCTACATGGAGATTAACTCAATCTAGAGGGTGTTATAATGAATCGTACTAAACTGGTACTGGGCGCGGTAATCCTGGGTTCCACTCTGCTGGCTGGCTGCTCTAGCAACGCTAAAATCGATCAACTGTCTTCTGACGTTCAGACTCTGAACGCTAAAGTTGATCAGCTGAGCAACGACGTGAACGCAATGCGTTCTGACGTTCAAGCTGCTAAAGACGACGCAGCACGCGCTAACCAGCGTCTGGACAACCAAGCTCACGCTTACAAAAAGTAAGATAGCTTTGGTTATTGAAAACGGCGCACATTGTGCGCCGTTTTTTTTTGTCTGTTCGCCAGCCAGGGGGGTTCCTGCACGGCAGGCAAAAAAAAGAGGTTCAGCACGCTGAACCCCTCTTCGACCGCTCAATCCTGCAAACTTAGTTCACCGAACTGATTGGCGCTGCCTTGAATGGGCTCTTATTCGCCGCAGGAGCCGCTGCAGGCGTCAAACTCACCGCAGACGGACTCTCCCCTACGTTGACCAGCACCGGCATGCCAGAACGGCGTACAACCGCGCTATCGAATACGGCGCGATCGGTCTGACCATCGGCCGCAAAGGCTTTCTCCGCTTTAGACAACGCGATCGGCATGGTCTGCGGATCGTCGCTTTCCACCCGCGACAGCGGTTGGTGCACTTCCACATAGCGTTTGCCGTCCGGCTCAACGGAAATCTTCACCGGATCGTTGATCACTTGCACCCGCGTACCGCGCGGCACCATGTTGAACAGCGCCTCGATATCCGTCGGACGCAGGCGAATGCAGCCGGAGCTGACGCGCATGCCGATACCGAAGTTGGCGTTGGTGCCGTGGATCAGGTATTCACCGCGCCCCATCGCCAGACGCAGGGCGAACAGCCCCATCGGGTTCTCAGGGCCGGCCGGCACCACCGCAGGCAGCGTCACGCCCTGGGATTGATAGCGCTTGCGGATGTTGGCGGTGGGCGTCCAGGTCGGGTTAGGGATCTTCTGGCTGATGGAGGTCACCTCCAGCGGCGTGTGCATCCCGGTCTGGCCGATGCCGATCGGATAGACGATCACTTTGTTCTCGCCTTTCGGGTAGTAATAAAGGCGCAGCTCGGCCAGGTTGACGATGATCCCTTCACGCTTGGTGTCAGGCAGCAGCATTTGGGTCGGAATGGTCAGCACCGTACCCGGCTTGGGCAGGAACGGATCCGTGCCGGGGTTGGCTTCCAGCATGCCCAGCAGGCCGATCTTGTAGTCAGCGGCGATGGCTTCCAGCGGGCGGCCGTCGTTTGGCACGGTATAAGTGGTGTTTTCGCCGATCAGACGGCTGTCCGGCGGCGGCAGCGGGTACTCGGTCGCACTGGCGGCCTGCGTGCCGGCCAATACGGTGGCGAAGACCATGCCCATTAAACTCAACGCACGTTTCATTATCATCCCTATATTTTTTATGACGGTTCGCCCACAAGGCTAACGAGCGCCAGGTGGTGGGTAAATCAGACAATACCTGATTAATACTAGCAACGCTGGTATCAAAGGCAATAAGTCCTCTAAAAATCAACACGTTATAACGTAATCGCCGTCATTGATTGTCAACGAAACGTCAACAGTTAAGCTGCTGAAATATCACTGAATTGGGCGCGTTGCCCGGAGGAAAATTGTGAATTGTAAAGACTCATTGACAAAGCAAAGGTATCAATGAGTCTTGAGGATGAAGGCGTTATGGATCAGGCCAGCTGCGCCGCTTTACTGCGAATGGCGCGGATCATCGCCTCCAGCCCCTGCGAGCGCGAAGGCGTCAGATGTTGGCTGAGCGCCAGCTCGGTGAAAAACGGCCGCACATCGAGATCGACGATCTGCTGCGGCGTCAATTGGCGATAAAGAATGAACACCACCGCCAGCAACCCTTTGACGATCGCCGCGTCGCTGTCGCCGTGAAACTCGACCTGCCCCTGCTCATCGCGGCGCATCACGATCCACACCTGGCTCTGACAGCCGGAGATCAGGTTGGCGGCCTGCCGCTCCGCCTCGTCCAGCGGCGGCAATTTAGCACCGAGTTCAATCACGTACAGGTATTTTTCCTCCCAGTTCAGACAGCGGGAGAAATTACGCACCAATTTATCTTTGTCCGGCAAATTCGCCATGGGGATCCTTTTGTACCGCCGGGGACGCGCCCCGGCCTAACCTAATAACTGATGAATGCGTTGCAGCCCGGCCACCAGCCGGTCCACCTCTTCGCGGGTATTATATAACGCCAGCGAAGCACGGCACATGCTCGGCACCTGATAAAACGCCATCAGCGGCATCGCGCAGTGATGGCCGGTGCGAATGGCGATACCGTACTGATCGAGGAAGCTGCCGACGTCATAGGCGTGGTGCTCTCCCAGATTGAAGGCGATCACCCCGTCCCGATGCGCCGGACCATAGATTTTCAGCGTCGGCACCTGCTTGAGCGCCTCGAGCGCGTAATGCATCAGCGACTGTTCATAATCGTGGATCGCATTCAGGCTCAAGGCTTCGACGTAATCAAACGCCGCGCCCAGCCCCATGATGCCGGCGGTGTTCGGCGAACCGGCCTCGAAGCGCCACGGCGGATCGGCGAAGGTGGTGCCCGCCGTCAGGCTGACCTGCCGGATCATCGAGCCGCCCCCTTCCCACGGCGGCATCTGCTGCAACAACGCCTGGCGGCCATACAGCATGCCGATGCCGGAAGGGCCATACAGCTTATGGCCGGAAAACACGTAGAAATCGCAGTCCAGCGCCTGGACATCGACGCGCTGGTGCATCACCGCCTGCGCGCCGTCCACCAGCACCGTCAGATCCGGTGACAGGGTTCTGGCACGGGCGATGATCTCGCGCACCGGGTTGACGGTGCCCAGCACGTTGGAGACCTCGGTCAGTGCCAGCAGTTTACAGGACGCGTCGACCAGTTCCGGCAACCGAGCCAGATCCAGCGTGCCGTCCGGCTGCAGCGGCCACACCCGCAGCTGCAACCCGCGCTCCTGCGCCAGCATCTGCCACGGCACGATGTTGGCGTGGTGCTCCATCTCGGTGATGAGAATCGCATCGCCCGGCTGCAGCAGGTGGCGGCCAAAGCTGTTGGCCACCAGATTGATGCCTTCGGTGGTGCCCTTGACGAACACCATCTCTTCCGCCGAGGCAGCATTGATAAAGCGCGCCGCCTGTTCCCGCACCGCTTCCATCTGCTGAGTCGCCTCGGCGCTCAGGGTGTGGATACCGCGATGCACCGCCGCATACCCGTGGCGGTAGAACTCCAGCTCGCGGTCGATCACCGCCTGCGGTTTCTGCGCGCTGGCGGCGCTGTCGAGATAGGCCAGCGGTTGGCCGTTCACCTCACGCGCCAACAGCGGGAAATCGCCGCGTACGCGTTCAATCGGATAACTCATGCAGCCTCCCCCGGCAGGCGCTGGGCGATGCGCGCCAGCACCCGTTCCCGGATGGTGTCGTTGGCGATGCCTTCGGTCAGCTCGGCGGCGAAGGCGAAGATGATCATCTGCTGCGCCGCGTGCTTGTCGATGCCGCGCGACTGCAGATAGAACAGCTGCTCTTCATCGATGCGCCCCACGGTAGCGCCGTGGCTGCACTTGACGTCATCGGCGTAGATCTCCAGCTGCGGCTTGGTATCCACTTCCGCCACCTTACCCAACAGCAGGTTATGGTTGGTCATCTGGCCGTCGGTTTTGATCGCGTGCTTGGCCACTTTGATCATGCCGTTGAATACCGCCTTGCCGCGATCGCTGACCACGGTTTTATGCAGCTGACGGCTTTCGCAATAGCCCTTGTTGTGCTCCAGATAGGTGCGGGTGTCGCAAATCTCTTTGCCCACCGGCAGCACCAGGCTGTTGATCACCAGATTCGCGCCTTCGCCGTTCAACTGCGCGCTGGTGTTGTGCCGCGTCAGGCCGGCGCCCAGCAGGAAGCTGTCGCTTTTCACCCGCGCGTCGCGGCCGATAACCAGATCGTTGTGAGCAAAGTGGTAGCTTGGCTGGCTCTCAAACGCCAGCTTGCAGTGCAACAGCCCGGCGTTGTCCGCCACATTGGCGGTCAGGCGCGCGCCGGTGAAGTGTGCGGCCTCGCCCAGGCTGACGTAGTGCTCGATCACTTCCGCCTCAGCCCCGCGCCCGATCTCCAGATGATGGCGGTGATGCACGGTGTTCACTTCCCCGGCTGCGCCGCGTCCGCTGCTGATGTGCAGCAGATACAGCGGGCGTGCAGGGATCTTGCCGGCCGGCAGGCGGATCAGGCTGGTTTCCTGCGCCAGGCTTTCGGTCAGGTGCAGAAAAATCTCCGGCTGGATCGGCTCCGGCAACGCCTGAGGCGTGCCATAGGCGGTCAACTCGAACTGGTAGTCGCCCAGGTCGCTATCGCTCAGCGCGGCGCTGTAGCGGCCATCGATAAACACCAGCCGACAGGCATCGATGCCGAGCGCCAGCGCATCGAGCTGCTCTGCGCTCACCGGGGCGGGCTGCGGCTCGAGGAATTGCTGCTCCAGCAGGCTCTCCAGCGGCGTGTATTTCCAGTTTTCATGCTTGCGCGTCGGCCAGCCGAGGCGCAGCGCCTGCTGCCAGTGCGCCAGCGCATGCGGCGAACGCTCGCCGCCGCGGCCTTCGAACAGGCGATACAACTGCTGCAGCGCGTTTGAATTACTGTTGGTCGGTAAGCCAGCCATAGCCCTGCTCCTCCAACTGTTTCACCAGCGAGAAATCACCGGATTTGACGATGCGCCCCTGGGACAGCACGTGTACGTAATCCGGCTGGATGTAGTCCAGAATGCGCTGATAGTGGGTGACGATGATAAAGGCGCGCTTGCCGTCCCGCAGCGAGTTGACGCCGTTGGCGACGATTTTGAGCGCATCGATGTCCAGGCCCGAATCGGTTTCATCGAGAATGCACAGATCCGGCTCCAGCGCCGCCATCTGCAGAATGTCGTTGCGCTTTTTCTCACCGCCGGAGAAGCCGACGTTGACCGAACGGGTCAGCAGATCGGCCGGCATATCCAGCAGCGCGATTTTCTCTTCGATGAAATCGGCGAAGTCAAAGCGATCCAGTGGCTCCTGCTCGCGGTATTTGCGCACCGCGTTGACCGACGTCTGCAGGAAGAAGTGGTTGCTGACGCCGGGGATCTCCACCGGGTACTGGAACGCCAGGAACACGCCCTCGCCCGCGCGATCTTCCGGATCCAGCTCCAGCAGATCCTTGCCCTTGAAGGTGACTTCCCCTTCGGTCACTTCGTACTCTTCACGCCCGGCCAGCGTGGCGGACAGCGTGCTCTTGCCCGAGCCGTTCGGCCCCATGATGGCGTGCACTTCGCCCGGTTTGATCTCCAGATCCAATCCCTTGAGGATCTCGTTGCCTTCCACGCTGACTTTCAAATTCTTGATGCTTAACATGCTGTGTCCTCAGATAGCGCCGACGGCGCTAAAAATGCGGCGATTAACCCACGCTGTGTTCCAGGCTGATGGCCAGGAGTTTTTGCGCCTCGACGGCGAACTCCAGCGGCAGCTCGGAGAAAACGTCCTTGCAGAAACCGTTGACGATCATCGAAATGGCGTCATCCTCGCTGATGCCGCGCTGCAGGCAGTAGAACAGCTGGTCATCGCCGATCTTCGAGGTAGTGGCTTCGTGCTCCAGCTGAGCGCTGTTGTTGCGCGCTTCAACGTAAGGGAACGTGTGGGCACCGCTGTCCGGCCCGATCAGCATCGAGTCGCACTGGGTAAAATTACGGGCGTTTTCCGCCCCCGGCAGGATTTTCACCAGGCCGCGATAGGTGTTCTCGCTGTGGCCGGCGGAGATGCCTTTGGCGATGATGGTCGACCTGGTGTTTTTGCCGATGTGGATCATCTTGGTGCCGGTATCCGCCTGCTGATGGCCGCTGGTCAGCGCCACCGAGAAGAATTCGCCGATCGAGTTGTCGCCCTGCAAAATCACGCTCGGGTATTTCCAGGTGATGGCCGAGCCGGTTTCCGACTGGGTCCAGGACATTTTCGAACCGGCGCCTTCGCACAGCGCGCGCTTGGTGACGAAGTTGAGGATACCGCCCTTGCTCTCGCCGCCGGAGAACCAGTTCTGCACCGTCGAGTATTTCACTTCGGCGTCTTTATGCAGGATCACTTCCACCACCGCCGCGTGCAGCTGGTAGCTGTCGCGCACCGGGGCGGAACAGCCTTCGATATAGCTGACGTAACTGCCTTCGTCGGCGATCAGGATGGTGCGCTCGAACTGGCCGGTTTTGGCGGCGTTGATGCGGAAGTAGGTCGACAGCTCCATCGGGCAGCGCACGCCTTTCGGCACATAGACGAAGGTGCCGTCGGAGGCCACCGCGGCGTTCAGCGCAGCGAAGAAGTTATCGTTGGACGGCACCACGCGCCCCAGGTATTGACGCACCAGATCCGGGTATTCCTGGATCGCTTCGCCGAACGAACAGAAGATCACCCCGCTCTCCGCCAGTTTTTCACGGTAGGTGGTGGCGACCGAGACCGAGTCGAAGATGGCGTCCACCGCCACCTCGCTGCCCTCGCGCACCGGCACGCCGAGCTGGTTGAACGCCAGCTCCACTTCGCTGGTCAGGTAATCTTTTTCCGTCGCCGCGCCCGGTTGCTGCTCGGCGCCGGGTTGCGAACCGCATGCATCGTCGCAGCTGCCGCAGGACGGCGCCGAATAGTAACTGTAGTCCTGGTAGTTCAGGCGTTCGTAATTGGCCTTCAGCCAGTGCGGCTCTTCCATCTGCAGCCAGGCGCGATAAGCCTCGAGGCGGAATTCCAGCATCCACTCGGGTTCGTTGCGCTTGGCCGAGATGGCGCGCACCACCTCTTCGTTGATGCCCTTGGCCAACTCATCGGTTGCCAGCTGGGTGAAGAAACCTTCTTTGTAGCGACCTTCGCTGACCCAAGCCTGCACTTCATTAGGCATTTCTACATTGCTTCGTGTCATGTTGATTGCATCGCTCAAACGCCAAAGCTCTCGCCGCACCCGCAGGCATGCTGAGCTTTAGGGTTGTTGAATTTGAATATCTGATTCAGCCCTTCGCGGACGTAATCTACCGTGGTGCCATCGATGAACGGCATGGCCTTCAGCGGCACATAGAGTTTGGCGCCGTCGCGCTCAAACAGCAGATCGTCATCGGCGGGTTCGCGGGTCAGATCCAGCACATAGGCAAAGCCGGCGCAGCCGGATTGTTTCACCCCTAGCTGCAGCCCTTTCACCTGCGGATCCTGCTGCATCAGTTTGGTTATTTGTCGTACGGCGCTGTCGCTGAGCGAAATGCCTTGCCAGACATTTTCATCCAGAGAAAAAGTGCCGACATTTTCCGTTTGCATAGGGTCTACCTCACACTCGTGTTTGGCCACAGCCAATCTGGGTTGCTTATATGTTAGTGATAACGATTATCACTTCAACCGTTTGTTTTGCGGGGGTATCCGCCGCAAGCGCGGTTTTTCGCTGCGGCGTGCGGCAAGCCAGCGGGACATCCGTGGCGGCTTGCGGCGTCTGGCGGCAAGGTGTGCATGCTATCCCTATGAATTTGTTCTTTATCCTGCATCACCGTACCGCACTCCCCGGTGGCCCGTCAGCGTTACAGCGCCGCGGTACGTTGCCGATCTAAACATTCATAGAAAATACCTATTTCTGCATTCTGTCTGTCGTAAATGTGCGTTTATCGGCATTTCGTGGCGCAGCGCAAGCGCGCGCCCTCAGGTTAAAGTTTAGTCGCTCAGCATCAAGTTGGGTCGTCGGCGGCCTTTTACACCCCGCGCAATGAAAAAACGCCACGCCGGGGATTGATCGGCAACGCGGCAGTTTATATGATAATGATTATCATTCAATTTGAATTTGAGCGCGAAGCCAATGACTCTTTCGATCAACGCATGGTTGCTGGGCAAGATTGATGACTACAAATTCAGCGTGCGCGACGCCACGGTGGACTTTTACATGGCCGAAGCGGCGCTACGGCGCCCGGAATGCAATATCGACCACCTGAAGCGGTACAACAGCGTCAGCCTTACCATGGCCAATTTGTGTCTGGAGAACGGCGACGACGACAGCTACCTGCACGCGCTCAGCAAGCTGCACAACCGGCTGATCGTCGAGATCAACAACCCACAGCGTTGCCAGCTGTTTCGGGTGCAAAGCTACCACTTCGCCCGCCATACGCTGACGCTGATCTGCCAAAAATATGCAATGGAAGGCACCTGGGAGAAGGCGAACGCGTTTCAGAAGGACTTCGTCAAACGCGTGCCGTTTCAGCTGTAAAGCGAAAGGCTCCGCAGGCCGAGCGCCTGCGGAAAGCGGCGGGGATCAGTCGATGACCGCCGTGGTCAGACGCGAGGTGCAGCACAGCCGATCGCGCGCGTCGAAGATCTCGATTTGCCACACCTGATGACGACGACCGACGTGCAGCGCGCGGCACACCCCGCGCACCTGGCCATCGAACACCGCGCGCAGGTGGTTGGCGTTGATCTCCAGCCCCACCACTTTCTGCTCGCCCTCACTGCACAGGTAGCCGGCCATCGATCCCATCGATTCCGCCAGCACCACCGACGCCCCGCCGTGCAACAGCCCGAACGGCTGCCGGGTACGGCCATCGACCGGCATGGTGGCCTCGAGGAAATCCTCGCCCAGTTGGGTAAACTCGATGCCCACATGGCTGACCATGCAGCCGTCACCGGCGCGGTTCAGCTGCTCCAGCGATGTTTCACGTTTCCACAATTTCACTCAATCATCTCCAGAAGTGCCTGTAATGGGTGGCGCACGCCATTGCCCTCGATGCGTTTCACCTGGCTGCGGCAGGAATAGCCGGTCGCCAGGCAGCGCTGCCGCGGCAAACGCTGTAGCGTCGGATGCCATGATAGCTCATAAATGCCGAGCGAGTTTTGCAGGTTCCTGGCTTCATGGCCGTAGGTGCCCGCCATGCCGCAGCAGCCGACGCTGACGTTCTCCAGTTTGGCGCCGAAGCGGGCGAAGATCGCCGCCCACTGTTGGCCGCTGGCCGGCAGCGCGGTGGTTTCGGTGCAGTGGCCGAACAGATACCAGGGTTCGCCGGTCGCCGGCTGTTCGGCGCGATCCGCGATCCGCTGCTGCAGCCATTCATGCACCAGCTGCACCTGGAAATCGCCGCGCTCGGCGCCGAGGATCTCGCGGTATTCGTCGCGGTAGCACAGCACCAGCGCCGGATCGACGCCCACCAGCGGCATGCCTAGCTGCGCCACGCGGTTGAGGAAATCGGCGGTTTTGCGCGCGGTGCGGGCGAACCGCGTCAGGAAGCCCTTCACATGTTGCGCCTTGCCGTTCGGCGAGAACGGCAGCAGCACCGGTTTATAGCCGAGCTTCTCCACCAGCCGGACAAAGTCCGCCACCACTTTGGCGTCGTAATAGCTGGTGAACGGATCCTGGACGATCAACACGTGTTCTGCGCGCTGCTCGGCGCTCAGCCCTTCCAACTGCTCCAGCGTCAGCGTGATCGCGCGGTGGCCGGACAGCTGCTGACGCAGCGTCGGGCTGGACAACAGCGGCAGATCGACCATGCCGATGGCGTTGCGGCTCATCTCCCGCAGCCACGGCTGGCGGAAGAAGAAGTTGAACACCTTCGGCGCGCGGGCCATCAACGGGGTATAGCTCTCCACGCCGGCGACCATGTAGTCGCTTACCGGGCGCAGATAGCGAGTGTGGTAAAGCTGCAGGAAGCGCGAACGGAATCCCGGCACGTCAATCTTGATGGGACACTGGGTTGAACAGGCCTTACAGGCCAGGCAGCCGGACATCGCCTCTTTCACTTCGTGCGAAAAGTCGTACTCGCCCTTGCCGGCGTGCCAGCTGTTGCGGGTTTTCTCGATCAGCCCGCGCAAGCTGAGGCGCTGCTGCGGCAGCTGTTTCTCCAGCGCCAGCGGATCGACCCCCTGCTCGGCCAACAGACGCAGCCACTCGCGCACCAGCGTCGCCCGCCCTTTCGGCGAATGAATGCGGTTGCCGCTGATCTTCATCGACGGGCACATCGGGCTGCGCACGTCGAAGTTGAAGCACAGGCCGTTGCCGTTACACTCCAGCGCGCCACGGAACGAGGTGCGCACCTCGACCGGGATCTGGCGATCGAAGGTGCCGCGTTTGACCGCATCCACCTGCATCATCGGCGCATCCACCGCCAGCGGCGAACAGATCTTGCCTGGGTTCAGGCGGTTATCCGGATCGAACGCCGCCTTGATGCGGCGCAGCTCTTCATACAGCGTTTCTCCGAAGAATTCAGGGCTGTATTCCGCGCGGAACCCCTTGCCGTGCTCCCCCCACAGCAGGCCGCCGTATTTGGCGGTCAGCGCCACCACCCGATCGGAGATCTGCTTCATCAGCACTTCCTGCTGCGGGTCGCACATGTCGAGCGCCGGGCGCACGTGCAGCACCCCGGCGTCGACGTGGCCAAACATGCCATAGCTCAGATTGTGGTCATCGAGCAGTTGCCGAAATTCGACGATATAGTCCGCCAGATGTTGCGGCGGCACACAGGTGTCCTCGGCGAACGGAATCGGCTTGGCGCGCCCTTTGGCGTTGCCCAGCAGCCCGACCGCCTTCTTGCGCATGTTGTAAATGCGCTCGATGCCAGCCAGATCGCCGCAGATCTGGTACCCGATCACGCCGCCCTGCCGCTGCGCGATCAATTCGTCCAGCCGTTGGCACAGGGCCTCCATCTGGCCGTCGATCAGCGCCCGATCGTCGCCAGCGAACTCGACGATGTTCAGCCCGAGCATCTCTTTATCCGGCACGTCGGCGATCAGTTCGTTCACCGAGTGCCAAACGATGTCTTCACGCGCCAGGTTCAACACCTTGGAATCGATGGTTTCCACCGACAGCGCCTTGGCCTCGACCATAAAGGGCGCATTGCGCAGCGCCGAGTCGAAGGAATCGTACTTCACGTTGACCAGGCGGCGCACTTTCGGCAGCGGCGTGATGTCCAGCCGCGCCTCGGTGATAAACGCCAGCGTGCCCTCGGCGCCGGTCAGAATACGCGTCAAATCGAAGGTTTGCAGTTCGTCGCTCAGCACGTGGCGCAGATCGTAACCGGTGAGGAAGCGGTTGAGCTTGGGGAATTTCTCCAGGATCAGCGCGCGCTGCTCGCGGCAGCGGTTGAGCACCGTGCGGTAGATGCGCCCTTCGGCGGTCTCTTCCAGAGCAATCGTTTCCGCCAGCGCCGTCGGCATGGCGCGGGTATCGATCATCTCGCCGCCCAGCAGCACCGCCCGCAGCCCCAACACGTGATCGGAGGTTTTGCCGTACACCAGCGAGCCCTGGCCGGAGGCATCGGTGTTGATCATTCCCCCCAGCGTGGCGCGGTTGCTGGTGGACAGTTCCGGCGAGAAGAAGTAGCCGAACGGCCGCAGGTATTGATTCAACTGGTCCTTGATCACCCCGGCTTCGACTTTCACCCAGCCCTGTTCGACGTTGATCTCCAGAATGCGGTTCATATGGCGCGACATATCGACCACGATGCCGGTATTGAGCGACTGGCCGTTGGTGCCGGTGCCGCCGCCGCGCGGGCTGAAGGTCAGCGTATTGAAGCGCTCTTCTCCGGCCAGACGGGCGATCAGCGCCACGTCGGCGGTGGAACGGGGGAACACCACCGCATCGGGCAGCAGCTGATAGATACTGTTGTCGGTGGCCATCGTCAGCCGGTCGGCATAGCTGGTGGCGGTATCGCCGTTGAATCCGTTTTGCTTCAGTGCTTCCAAAAAGTCGAGCACCCGTTGAACCAGGCCGGGCGCCTGAGAAATCTGTGGGATCATTCGCTTTTTTGACCCTGTCCGTCTATTTTTTATGCGCTGATGTACGCTGAATCGGGCCTTTAATTCAGACCCACCCTATTTTTTAGTGACACTAAAAACTAACATACTCGTTTAGTGAAGGCATTCACATTATTACCGCCCTGCGAGCGCCGCCACAGGCGGCCGCCCGGCGGTGAGAAACCGACCGACAGGCACCCCGATTCGCCGGTGCCAGGGATTTAATTGACCAGGATGAGAACCCACTGATGCCACTCCCGCAATCGCGTTACGACTTACCGCGAATTATTTTCGGCGTGCTGTTTATCGCCATCATGATCGTCGCCTGTTTTTGGGTGATCCAACCGTTTATTCTCGGCTTCGCCTGGGCGGGCATGGTGGTGATCGCCACCTGGCCGCTGCTGCTCAAACTGCAAAAGCTGCTGTGGGGCCGCCGTTCGCTGGCGGTGCTGGTCATGACCTTGCTGCTGATCCTGCTGTTCATTCTGCCTATCTCACTGCTGATCAGCAGCGTGGTGGATAACAGCGCGCCGCTGATCGCCTGGGCCAGTTCGCCGGGCAAACTGCATATTCCCGATCTCGCCTGGCTGCAGTCCGTGCCGATGATCGGCGACAAACTCTATACCAGCTACCACACGCTGGTTAACGCCGGCGGCGCCGCGCTGCTGGCGAAGGTGCAGCCGTACTTTGGCCAAACCGCCACCTGGTTCGTGGCGCAGGCGGCGCATATCGGCCGCCTGCTGCTGCACTGCGCACTGATGCTGCTGTTCAGCGCCTTGTTGTATGCACGCGGCGAACAGGTGGCGCTGGGTATCCGCCACTTTGCGGTGCGCCTCGGTTCCGCGCGCGGCGATGCGGCGGTGCTGCTGGGCGGCCAGGCGATCCGCGCCGTCGCGCTGGGCGTGGTGGTGACGGCGCTGGTGCAGTCGGTGCTGGGCGGCATCGGTCTGGCGGTAAGCGGCATTCCGGCCGCCACCCTGCTGACGATGCTGATCTTCATCTGCTGTGTGGCGCAATTGGGGCCGCTGTTGGTGCTGGTGCCGGCCATCATCTGGCTGTACTGGCACGGCGACACCACCTGGGGCACCGTGCTGCTGGTCTGGAGCTGCGTGGTGGCCACGCTGGATAACGTGCTGCGCCCGGTGCTGATCCGCATGGGCGCCGATCTGCCGCTGCTGCTGATCCTGTCCGGCGTTATCGGCGGTTTGCTGGCCTTCGGCATGATTGGCCTGTTCATCGGCCCGGTGGTGTTGGCGGTGTCTTATCGCCTGCTGACCGCCTGGATGGATGAAGCGCCGGAGCCGACCTCCGCGCCGGAGCAAGTCATCGACGATCTGGAAAAACGCTAATTCCCCCTTCCGCCCGCACCGTCGGGCGGAACTTTTCGCGCCCGTCATTATTCCTACCTCATTCGAGTAATATCTCCGCCCAATATAATGCCGCCCTATATTGATTACGGTACGGCGAATGAAAGGTGCAATGTAAATCCCTGTTTGTTGCAAACGGAAAAAAGAGATAACTCCCGCAAATAAAATGTGATGCCGCTATCGATTAGGATGATTCTTAATGACTAGTCGCGTTCAAAAATCTAGTATTATGGCCATCTATTGCTTCAAATCACTGATTTTAAAGCAACCTTTCTGAACAATGTAATGCCATACATGTGAATTGCTGTGTGTAGTCTTTGCCCATCTCCTACGGTGGGCTTTTTTTTATTCTTTTTTCGTCGAATTGATTATTTTACGCGCCGTTATTTACATTCGGAAATAAAAAGGCCGCAGCGTTAACTGCGGCCCGACGTTAATGCCTCAGTGAGGCCGAGACATTATTTCTTTTTCGACAAATTGATCCAGGTCTGCACCACAGTGTCCGGGTTAAGCGACAGGCTGTCGATGCCCTGCTCCATCAGCCACTCGGCAAAGTCTTCATGGTCAGACGGGCCCTGGCCGCAGATGCCGACGTATTTGCCGTGGCGCTTGGCCGCCTGAATCGCCATCGACAGCAGCGCTTTCACCGCCTCGTTGCGCTCGTCGAACAGTTCCGACACTACGCCGGAATCGCGATCCAGCCCCAGCGCCAGCTGAGTCATGTCGTTGGAGCCGATGGAGAAGCCGTCGAAGTGCTCGAGGAACTGATCCGCCAACAGCGCATTGGACGGGATTTCGCACATCATGATCACTTTCAACCCGTTTTCGCCGCGTTTCAGCCCCTGACGCGCCAACTCGGCCACCACCGCTTCCGCCTGCGCCACGGTGCGCACGAACGGCACCATGATTTCGACGTTGGTCAGCCCCATATCGTTACGCACGCGTTTCACCGCCTCGCACTCCAGCGCGAAGCAATCGCGGAAACTGTCGGCCACGTAACGGCCGGCGCCGCGGAAGCCCAACATCGGATTCTCTTCGTGCGGTTCATACTTGTCGCCACCCACCAGGTTGGCGTACTCGTTGGATTTGAAGTCGGACAGACGCACGATCACGCGCTTCGGCCAGAAGGCGGCGCCCAGCGTCGCGATGCCTTCGGTCAGGCGACCGACGTAGAACTCGACCGGGTGATCGTAACCCTGCATCAGCGCGCGAATTTCATTTTGCAGCGCCGGCGTCTGCTGGTCGAACTCCAGCAGCGCGCGCGGGTGCACGCCGATCATGCGGTTGATGATAAATTCCAGCCGAGCCAGGCCCACGCCTTCGTTCGGCAAACGCGCGAAGTCGAAAGCGCGATCCGGGTTGCCGACGTTCATCATGATCTTCAGCGGCAGATCCGGCAGCTCCGTCACTTCGGAGCTCTGCACGCTGAAGTCCAGCATGTCGCTGTAAACGAAGCCGGTGTCGCCTTCCGCGCAGGAGACGGTGACTTTCTGGCCGTCTTTCAACACGTCGGTGGCGTGGCCACAGCCCACTACTGCCGGAATGCCCAGCTCACGCGCGATGATCGCCGCGTGACAGGTGCGCCCGCCGCGGTTGGTGACGATCGCGGCGGCCTTCTTCATGATCGGCTCCCAGTCCGGGTCGGTCATGTCGGTCACCAGCACGTCGCCCGGCTGGATGCGATCCATTTCGCTGATGTCGTGGATCACTTTCACCGGACCGGCGCCGATGCGGTGGCCGATGGCGCGGCCTTCCACCAGCACCGGGCTGGTGCCGTTCAGCTGGTAGCGTTCCATGGTCTGCTCGTTGGAGCGTACGGTCTCCGGGCGCGCCTGCACGATCAGCAGCTTGCCGGTATGGCCGTCTTTCGCCCACTCGATATCCATCGGGCGGCCATAATGTTTTTCGATCAGGATCGCCTGCTGCGCCAGCGCCTGCACTTCTTCATCCGTCAGCGAGAAACGGCTGCGCTGCGCTTCCGGCACGTCTTCGATGCGCACCTGCTTGCCGTGATCCTGCGACGGCGCGTATACCATGCGGATCTTTTTCGAACCCAGGTTGCGGCGCACGATCGCCGGCTTGCCGTTTTGCAGCGTCGGTTTGTGCACGTAGAACTCATCCGGGTTCACCGCGCCCTGCACCACCATTTCACCCAAGCCGAAAGCGGAGGTGATGAATACCACCTGATCAAAGCCGGACTCGGTGTCGATGGTGAACATCACGCCCGAGGAGGCCAGATCCGAGCGCACCATGCGCTGTACGCCGGCCGACAACGCCACGCCGCGGTGATCGTAGCCCTGGTGCACGCGATAAGAGATGGCGCGATCGTTGAACAGCGACGCGAACACGTGCTTGATCGCCACCATTACGGCATCGATGCCCTGCACGTTGAGGAAGGTTTCCTGCTGACCGGCAAAGGAGGCGTCCGGCATGTCTTCCGCCGTGGCGGAGGAGCGCACCGCAAAGGAAGCTTCCGGTTCGCCGTCGGCGAGCTGTTGGTAAGCCTGATGAATTTCACGCTCGAACTCGGCGTGGAACGGCGTGTCGATCACCCATTGGCGGATCTGGGCGCCGGCCTTGGCCAGTTGGGCAACGTCGTCAACGTCAGTCTGATCCAGTAACTGATAGATGCGCTGGTTAACACCGCTTTGTTCGAGGAAATCGTTAAACGCCTGTGCGGTGGTGGCAAAACCGTTAGGCACGGCCACGCCCAAATCGGAAAGATTGGTGATCATTTCACCGAGGGAGGCATTTTTGCCGCCGACACGGTCAACGTCGTGCATGCCAAGCTGGTTGTACCAAAGCACATTACGCAAGTCTGGGCCATTGTTGGACATCGAGACAATCCTTATTGCTATCAGTAGGGTAAAGACGGATTTAATTCGCTTGCTTTACGGCACCGCTAACACGGAGCCGAATCAGACTAGCACACTGATCCGGGGAAAATGGAAAGGTGAATCGATCAACCCACTGAAGAAAGTGGTTTTTAAGAGAATGTCCTAACCGGCTGATTTGCCTGGGAACCGTTCCCAATCGCACGAAAAGCTTAGTTCTCAACAAATTACGCTCTTTTTAAAATTCTGTTTTAATGACCACGCAAACGCTATCGTTTTTGGTGAAAATAGCGGCAAATTTACGTTTCGGCTCGAACAGCGTCGATGCGCCGCGATTTCTGCCGCCGCCAAAGCGCGCTTTTCTTCGCGCGCCGCCGCAAGGCGGTTTACCGCCCCGCCGTCACAATTTTTTCCCTCGCCCCTTTACCGGCGGATCGTCTGCGGCTCATGATATTGGCAGTGATGACAGCAGGAACACCGTTTTCAGGTAAGGAGCCTCGGGTGGAAAGAAGCGTTTTTTATATTTCGGATGGTACGGCGATCACCGCCGAAGTGCTGGGACACGCGGTGCTGTCGCAGTTCCCGGTCACGGCGACCACGTACACCTTGCCGTTTGTCGAAACCGAGGCGCGCGCACGCGCAGTTCGCCAACAAATCGATGATATCTATAATGAAACCGGTGTACGGCCGCTGGTGTTTTACTCCATCATCTCGCCGGAAGTGCGCGACGTGATCGTTCAGAGCCAAGGCTTCTGTCAGGATATCGTGCAAGCGCTGGTCGGCCCGCTGCAGGGTGAGCTGGAGGTGGAGCCGACGCCGGTGCCGAACCGCACCCACGGCCTGACCGCCAGCAACCTCGGCAAGTACGACGCGCGCATTGCCGCCATCGACTATACCCTGGCGCATGACGACGGCATTTCGCTGCGCAACCTCGATCAGGCGCAGGTGATCCTGCTCGGCGTGTCGCGCTGCGGCAAAACCCCCACCAGCCTTTATCTGGCGATGCAGTTCGGCATCCGCGCCGCCAACTACCCGTTTATCGCCGACGATATGGACAATTTGCACCTGCCGGCCTCGCTGAAACCGTTTCAGCATAAATTATTCGGCCTGACCATCGATCCGGAGCGCCTGGCGGCGATCCGCGAAGAGCGGCGCGAAAACAGCCGCTACGCTTCATTGCGCCAGTGCCGCATGGAGATCGCCGAGGTCGAGGCGCTGTTCCGCAAAAATCAGATCCGCTACCTCAATACCACCAACTATTCGGTCGAAGAGATCTCCACCAAAATCCTCGACATCCTTGGCATGAGCCGCCGCATGTTTTGATCTTTTCCTCGCGGGGCCGCCGCGCCCCGCCGTCTGCCGTTTATTTCAGCAGCAGCTGATTTTTTTGTGCTTTTTTTCGCGGCTTTGATCAACAGAACGCAATCTCTACGGTTGAATTCAGCGCTTTTTGCGTTATTGTGATCGCCATCACTTCCCGGCACTCCTGCCGCAGAGAAGAACAGTTTCCAGGGAACAACATGCACAAAACAGATGAACTGCGGACCGCGCGCATCGACAGCCTCGTCACGCCGCAAGCGTTGGCGGACAAGCTGCCGATCTCGGCGGCCGTCGCCGATAACGTGACAGCGTCACGTAAACGCATTGAAAAAATCCTTACTGGTGAAGACCGCCGCCTGCTGGTGGTGATCGGCCCCTGCTCCATTCACGATCTCGACGCCGCCGTCGATTACGCCGGCCGGTTGAACGCCCTGCGCGAACGCTACCAGGATCGCCTGGAGATCGTGATGCGCACCTACTTCGAAAAACCGCGCACCGTCGTCGGCTGGAAAGGCCTGATCTCCGATCCGGCGCTGGACGGCACCTTCCAGGTGAACCGCGGCATCGAAATGGCGCGCCGCCTGCTGCTGGAAGTGAACCAGCTCGGCCTGCCGACCGCCACCGAATTCCTGGACATGGTGGTTGGCCAATATATCGCCGACCTGATCAGCTGGGGCGCCATCGGCGCGCGCACCACCGAAAGCCAGATCCACCGTGAAATGGCCTCGGCGCTCTCCTGCCCGGTCGGCTTCAAAAACGGCACCGACGGCAATACCCGCATCGCCATCGACGCCATTCGCGCGGCGCGCGCCGGGCACATGTTCCTGTCGCCGGACAAACATGGCCAGATGACCATCTACCAGACCAGCGGCAACCCGTACGGCCACATCATCATGCGCGGCGGCAAGACGCCGAACTACCACGCCAGCGATATCGCCGCCGCCTGTGACAGCCTGCGCGAGTTCGATCTGCCTGAACACCTGGTGATCGACTTCAGCCACGGCAACTGCCAGAAAATGCACCGCCGCCAGTTGGAAGTGGCCGACAACGTCTGCCAGCAGATCCGCGCCGGCTCCGCCGCCATCACCGGCGTGATGGCCGAAAGCTTCCTGGTGGAAGGCACGCAGAAGATCGTCGCCGGCCAGCCGCTGACCTATGGCCAGTCGATCACCGATCCTTGCCTGAGCTGGTCCGACAGCGAACAGCTGCTGGCGATGCTGGCGGATGCGGTCGATAGCCGTTTCTGACGCAGCACAGGCCGGGGCCTTGCCCCGGCTTTATTCATCCCGCCCTGCTCATCTATACTGATTGCAACGCTTTAGCACCCGCCGAAATGCACTGGGAGCCCCGGCATGATTCACTCTCTGTTATCCATTCCCTGCGTCACGCTGCAGGGCGAGCAAAAAACGCTGGGCGATTTCCCGGCGCGCGCTTACCTGGTCGTCAACACCGCCAGCAAGTGCGGCTTCACCCCGCAATATCGCGGGCTGGAAAATCTGTGGCAATACTATCGCGAACGTGGCCTGATGGTGCTCGGCTTCCCCTGCAACCAGTTTGGTTCTCAGGAACCGGGCAGCCCGCTGGAGATCGCCAATTTTTGCAGCCTTAACTACGGCGTCAGTTTCCCGCTGTTCAGCAAGATAGAGGTCAACGGCCCCGGCGCCCACCCGCTGTTCAATGAGCTGAAACGCCTGGCGCCCGGCATTCTCGGCAGCCGCCGCATCAAATGGAACTTCACCAAATTCCTGCTCACCGCCGACGGCCAGCGCGTGACGCGTTTTGCGCCGATCACCAAACCCGAACGCCTGTTTGACCGCATCGAAACCCTGCTGAAATAACGCCCCTTTTTTACGGGCCGAGTGCGCTCGGCCCGCCGCCGGATGCCCGTTCGACAAAAAGGTTCCATCGGTAAGAAAATTTTCCTTGATGTAACCTTTCCTTCACATGATAATGATTCTCAGTTTGATATTAATTACCATTTAATGGTCTGTTTTTTAAGCACAATGATGATGGATACTGCCAACACGCCAACCCCCGCCGCCGCGGCCCCGAACGAGCACAGCGCAAACGCGCCGCCCAGCTACGACAGCGCACAGCTGCTCGGCGCCGACGGCATCGCGTTCATTACCCATCAGGGCCAGCGCTATCAACTGCGGCAGACCAAAGCCGGGAAATTGATCCTGACCAAATAACCACAGAATCCTCAAACGCCAGCCACCCCGATCGTTTGATCCAGGCAGCCAGCAAATCTATTGATATGTTTTATTACATACGGAGAGTTGCACCATGCCTCTGACATTTTCCACCCGGCTGCGTTTTTCCGCTTTGAGTCTGGCGATTGCCTGCGCTCTGCCTACGGTGGCCTTGGCACAAAACACCAGCACAACATCCCCTTCCAACGCGGCGCAGGCGAAAAAAGCCAAAGCCGCCGACGAGACCATGACCGTGGTCGCCACCGGCAACCAACGCAGCAGCTTTGAAGCGCCGATGATGGTCACGGTCATCGAAGGCAATTCGCCGGAAAGCCAGACCGCCACCTCCGCCGCCGATATGCTGCGGCGCGTGCCGGGCATCACCGTCAACGGCACCGGGCGCAGCAATGGCCAGGATGTGACGATGCGCGGCTATGGCAAGAACGGCGTGCTGACGCTGGTCGACGGCATTCGCCAGGGGACCGATACCGGCCACATCGGCGGCACCTTCCTCGATCCGGCGCTGGTCAAACGCATTGAAATCGTGCGCGGCCCTTCTGCGCTGCTGTATGGCAGCGGCGCACTGGGCGGCGTTATCGCTTACGAGACCGTCGATGCCGCCGATCTGCTGCTGCCGGGCCGCGATAGCGGGTTCCGCGTCTACGGCACTGCCGGCACCGGCGATCACAGTTTGGGCATGGGCGCCAGCGCTTACGGCAAGACCGATAACCTCGACGGCCTGCTGTCGTTCGGCACCCGCGAAGTCGGCAACCTGCGTCAGGGCAACGGTTTCGATGCGCCTAACGACGAAACCATCAGCAACGTGCTGGCCAAAGGCACCTGGAAGATCGACGACAATCAGTCGCTGAGCGGCGATCTGCGTTATTACAACAACGACGCCCAAGAGCCGAAAAACCCGCAGACGCCGGACAGCTCGAGCAGCAACCCGAAGACCAACCGTTCCACCATTCAGCGCGACGCCGCTCTGAGCTATAAGCTCAAGCCGGTCGGCCAGGATTGGCTGGACGCCACCGTCAAGCTGTACACCTCGGAAGTCAAAATCAATGCGCACAACGCTGGCGCGACCGACGAATTCCGCAAGCAGACCACCAACGGCGGCAAGCTGGAAAATCGCACGCGCCTGTTCGCCGACAGCTTTGCGTCACACTTGCTGACCTACGGCTCCGAGGTGTATGAACAGAAACAGCAGCCGGGAGGCGCCACCACCAGCTTCCCGCAAGCCAAGATCAACTTCGCCTCCGGCTGGCTGCAGGATGAAATTACGCTGCGCGATCTGCCCATCACGCTGCTCGCCGGCACCCGCTATGACAATTACAAAGGTTCAAGCGACGGTTATGCCGATGTCAATGCTGACAAGTGGTCGTCACGCGGCGCAGTCAGCATTACCCCCACCGATTGGTTGATGCTGTTCGGCTCCTACTCTCAGGCGTTCCGCGCGCCGACGATGGGTGAGATGTACAACGATTCGCGCCACTTCCCCGGCAACTATTGGGTGCCTAACCCGAATCTGCGGCCGGAAACCACCAGCACCACCGAAGCCGGTTTCGGCCTGCGCTTCGATGATCTGCTGCTGGCGGATGACAGCCTGCAATTCAAGGCCAGTTACTTCGATACCGACGCCAAAGACTACATCTTCATGTATGTCACTCGAACGCAGACCGCCTCAGCGAATATCTCTCGCGCCAAGATTTGGGGTTGGGACACCTCGCTGAACTACCAGACCAAGTGGTTTAACTGGGATCTGGCCTACAACCGCACACGTGGCAAGGACAAGTCTCGCAATGGCGAGCTGAACGCGAAAAGCGGCGATTGGCTGGCCGACATCAGCCCGGATACCGTCACCAGTTCGCTGGACGTGCCGCTGGGCGAAACCGGTCTGTCCGCCGGCTGGGTCGCCACCTTCGCGGAACGCGCCACTCGCGTACAAACGGGGACGCCGGAGCAAGGCGGCTATGGCGTCAACGACTTCTATCTGAGCTACAAGGGCCGCGATCGGCTGCAGGGCATGACCACCACCGTGGTGTTGGGCAACGCCTTCGACAGAGAATATTACTCGCCGCAGGGCGTCCCGCAGGATGGCCGCAACGCCAAACTGCTGGTCAGCTACCAGTGGTAATCATTTGACTATCTGGCGGACACCCGGTGTGTCCGCCATTCGCATTACAGCGCAGGAGAATCCCGCATGAGCAACACCCTATACGAACGCTACCAACAGGCTAAAATCGATCACCCCGGCAAATACGCCCGCGATCTGGCGGCGATCCTTGGCGTCAGCGAAGCGGAGCTGACGCACGCCCGCGTCGGCCACGACGCCCGCCGCCTGCAGGCCGACGCGCGCACCCTGCTGACCGAGCTTGAGCAAGTGGGCGTCACCAAATCCATCACCCGCAACAGCTATGCGGTGCATGAGCAGATGGGCCGCTACCGCAACCAGCACCTCAACGGCCACGCCGGGCTGATCCTCAACCCGCGCGAGCTGGATCTGCGCCTGTTCCTCAACCACTGGACCAGCGTTTTCGCCATGAGCGAAACCAACAAACGCGGCGTGCGCCACAGCATCCAGTTCTTCGACCAACAGGGCGATGCGCTGCACAAGGTCTACACCACCGAGGAAACCGATCTGCCGGCCTGGATGGCGCTGGTGGAACGCCATCTGAGCGAAGAAAACCCGGCGCTGGCCCTGCAGCCCGCCGAGGCGAACACCGTTGATGAAACAACGCAGGATCATGCCAAAATCGACGCTGAATGGCGCGCGATGACCGACGTTCACCAGTTCTTCCAGCTGCTGAGCCGCAATAAACTCACGCGCCAGCAGGCCTTCCGCGCCGTCGGCGACGATCTGGCCTATCAGGTGGACAACAGCGCGCTGTCGCAGCTGCTGGAAGCGGCGCAGCAGCAGCAAAACGAGATCATGATCTTCGTCGGCAACCGCGGCTGCGTGCAGATCTTCACCGGCCAGATCGAACGTTTGATGCCGCAGGAAGGCTGGATCAACGTGTTCAACCGCCGCTTCACGCTGCACCTGATCGAAGACGCCATCGCCGAAAGCTGGATCACCCGTAAACCGACCAAGGACGGCATCGTCACCAGCCTGGAGCTGTTCGCCGCAGACGGCACGCAGATCGCGCAGCTGTATGGCCAACGCACCGAAGGCCAGCCGGAGCAAACCCAGTGGCGCGAACAGGTTGCTGCGCTCGCCGCCAAGGATATCGCCGCATGAAATCTTCCTTAATCCGCCGCCTGGCGCTGATGATGACGCTGGCGCTGCCGCTCACCGCCGCGGCGGCACAGCGCATCGTCTCGATCGGCGGCGACGTGACGGAAATCGCCTTTGCGCTCGGCGCCGGCGACGAAGTGATCGCCCGCGATAGCACCAGCCTGCACCCGGAAGCGGTGAAAAAGCTGCCGGACATCGGCTATATGCGCCAGCTGAACGCCGAAGGCATTCTGGCGCTGAAGCCGACGCTGGTGCTGACGACCGAGCTGGCACAGCCGGCGCTGGTGCTCAAACAGCTGGCGGACAGCGGCGTCAAAATGGTCAGCGTGCCGGGTGACACCACCCTGCAGGCGGTGCCGCAGAAAATCGCTACGATCGCCGCCGCGCTGCAGCGCGTTGAGCAAGGCAAACAGCTGAGCGAGCGCTATCAACGGCAGCTGGCGGCGGTCGATACCTCCCCGCTGCCGGTCAAGGTGCTGTTCGTGATGAGCCACGGCGGCATCACGCCGATGGCCGCCGGGCAACACACCGCCGCCGACGCGGTGATTGCCGCCGCCGGGCTGAAAAACGCCATGCAGGGCTTTGACCGCTACCGGCCGCTGTCGCAGGAAGGCGTCATCGCCAGCGCGCCGGATCTGTTGCTGGTTACCACCGACGGCGTGCGCACCCTCGGCGGCGAACAGCAGCTGTGGACGCTGCCGGGCCTGGCGTTGACGCCGGCGGGCAAGCAGCGTCGCGTGCTGATCGTCGATGACATGGCGCTGCTGGGCTTCGGTCTGGAAACGCCAGCGGCGCTGGCCAAGCTGCGCCACGCGGCGGAGCAAAAGTAATGCGCTGTCGCACCTCGCCTCAGCTGGCCATCATCGGTCTGCTGGTGCTGCTGACGCTGCTGGCGCTGGTCGCCGCTAATCTCGGCGCGCTGACGCTGTCGTTTCGCACCCTGTGGCGCGAACCGTTCAGCGACGCCGCCTGGCACATCTGGCTGAACATCCGCCTGCCGCGCGTGCTGCTGGCGGTGGTGATCGGCTGCGCGCTGGCGGTGTCCGGCGCCGTGATGCAGGGGCTGTTCCGCAACCCGCTGGCGGATCCTAGCCTGCTGGGCATCAGCAGCGGCGGCGCGCTGTTTGTCGCGCTGTTCATCGTGATGCCGCTGGCGTTGCCGGTGACGATCGCGCTGTACGGCCATATGCTGGCGGCGTTCCTCGGCAGCCTGCTGGTATCGTTATTGATCTACGGCATCAGCCGCAGCGGGCACGGCAATCTTTCGCGACTGCTGCTGGCGGGCATCGCCATCAACGCCCTGTGCATGGCGGCCATCGGCGTGCTCTCCTACGTCAGCAGCGATCAACAGCTGCGCCAGTTCTCGCTGTGGATGATGGGCAGCCTCAGCCAGTCGCAGTGGCCGACGCTGGCGGTTTCCGCCTCGCTGATCCTGCCTACGGCGCTGCTGACGCTGCTGCAGGCGCGCCGGTTGAACCTGTTGCAGCTGGGGGATGAAGAGGCCCACTACCTCGGGGTGAACGTCCAGCGCGCCAAGCTGCAGCTGCTGTTGCTGAGCGCCCTGCTGATCGGCGCGGCGGTGGCGATGAGCGGCGTGATCGGCTTCGTCGGTCTGGTGGTGCCCCATCTGGTGCGCATGCGCCTCGGCGGGGATCACCGCTGGCTGCTGCCCTGCTCCGCGCTGGGCGGCGCCTGCCTGTTGCTGGTCAGCGATACGCTGGCGCGCACGCTGGTGGCGCCGGCCGAAATGCCGGTGGGGTTGATGACCAGCCTGATCGGCGGTCCTTACTTCTTGTGGCTGGTGATGCGCCAGCGGGAGCGAACCGGTGGATAACGCCGCCAACCTCACGGCCCGGGAGCTGCGCTACAGCCTCGGTACGCGCCGCCTGATCAACGACGTTTCGCTCAGCCTCGCCGGCGGTGAAATGGTGGCGATTATCGGCCCTAACGGCGCCGGAAAATCGACGCTGCTGCGCTTGCTGACCGGCTATTTGACGCCGGACTGCGGCGAATGCCGGCTGCTTGACCGCCCGCTGGAACACTGGGCGCCGCAACAGTTGGCTAAAGTCCGGGCCGTGATGCGCCAGTACAGCGATCTGGCGTTTCCCTTCAGCGTGGAAGAAGTGGTCAGCATGGGGCGGGCGCCGCACGGCAAACGCGACGAGCACCAGGCGATCCAACAGGTGATGGCGCAGACCGATTGCCTGGCGCTGGCGCAACGCGACTATCGTCAGCTGTCCGGCGGCGAACAGCAGCGAGTGCAACTGGCGCGGGTATTGGCGCAGCTGTGGCAGCCGCAGCCGTCCCCCGCCTGGCTGTTCCTCGACGAGCCGACGTCGGCGTTGGATCTTTACCACCAGCAGCATACCCTGCGCCTGCTGCGCTCGTTGACGCGCCAACAGCCCCTGGGCGTCTGCTGTGTGCTGCACGATCTCAATCTGGCGGCGCTGTACGCCGATCGTATCCTGCTGTTGCATCAGGGGCGCCTGGTGGCGAGCGGCACGCCGCAGGAAGTGTTGCAGACGGAAATCCTCACCCGCTGGTACCAGGCCGATCTCGGCGTGGTTCATCATCCCGAAGTGTCGTTGCCGCAGGTCTATCTGCGACAATGAAACGTTCAAGGGCGCCATGAGGCGCCCTTTTTTCATCTCAGCTAGAGCAGGAAATCTCCAGATGTTTGCCCCAGTCCGGCGGCAGCGCGGCGAGATCGTCATACTCCGGCGCATCGTCGAACGGCCGCAGCAGAGCCTGATGCAACCGCAGCAAACGGCCCACGTCGTCTTTCTCTGCGTCCTCAATCGCTTGCTGGGCCAGGTAGTTGCGCAGGATCAGCCGCGGGTTCACCGCCTTCATCGCCCGTTGCCGCTCCGCATCGCTCACTTGCTCCTGTTGCAAACGCTGACGATACTGCTGATACCAGGCATCGAACGCCGCACGGTCAATAAACTCGTCGCGCAGCGGCGACTGCGCCTGCTGCTGTTCGGTCTCGCTCAACAGGCGGAACGTGCGGGTATAGTCCCGCCCTTCCTGCGCCATCAGGCTCAACAGACCGGTGAGCACGTCATTATCCTGCGCCGTCGGCGTGAAGAAGCCGAGTTTGGCGCGCATCTGTTCACCGTAAGCGCGCATCAGCGCCGGTTCATACGCCGCCAGCGCCTGCTGCAACTGTTCGGTGGTCATCAGCCCAGACAAGGTTTGCGCCAGGCGATGCAGGTTCCACAGCGCCACCGCCGGCTGATTATCAAAGGCATAACGCCCTTGATGGTCGGAATGGTTACAGATATAGCCGGGCTGATAGTCATCGAGGAAGCCGTAAGGGCCGTAATCGATGGTGATGCCGAGAATCGACATGTTGTCGGTGTTCATCACGCCGTGGGCGAATCCGACGGTTTGCCAATGGGCGATCAGGCGCGCCGTGCGTTCGACCACGTCGGTAAACCACAATAGGTAACGATCGGCCTGATCCTGCAACTGCGGCCAGTGACGGGCGATGACGAAATCCGCCAGCTGCCGCACCTGCTCCGGCTGTTTGCGGTAGTAAAAGTGTTCGAAGTGACCGAAGCGCACATGGCTTTCCGCCACCCGCAGCAGCATCGCGCCGCGTTCCGGCTGCTCGCGGTATACCGGTTGTTGACTGGTGACAATAGTTAACGCACGCGTGGTGGGGATCCCCAGATGGTGCAACGCCTCAGAGGCCAGAAACTCGCGGACAACCGAACGCAGCACCGCGCGGCCATCCCCCATGCGTGAATATGGCGTCAGCCCGGCGCCCTTCAGGTGCCAGTCGCGGTGACTGCCGTCCGCCATGACCTGTTCGCCCAGCAAAATGCCGCGGCCATCGCCCAGTTGCCCGGCCCACACACCGAACTGGTGGCCACTGTACACCTGCGCCAGCGGCTGCATGCCCGGCAGCAGCGTTTCTCCCGCCCAAATCGGGGTTTTATCCTGAGTAAACCAACTTTCATCCAGCCCCAGCTCGCGCGCCAGCGGCTCGCTATGGTACAGCAGGCGCGTATCCTTGAGCGGCGTCGGATTCAGAGCGGTGTAGAAACCAGGTAACTGTTGGTAGTAAGCGTTATCGAACTGCGGCATAGGCCCTCCGTTTCAGCGTAGTGTAGAGCGTGAACGGGCGGATTAACACCGAAGGAATGCAGGGAGAACGCATCCGCCTGTCGCCAGAACGGATGCGGGAGGTTTCGCGTGAGGAAACGCGCTGAACGTCAGCTGACAAACGCGGTTATCAGCAAAACGTGGGGGAATAACGGCGACTGAATCACGCTAAACATCACCCCGTCGCTTATTTACCTCATTGTGTGTAGTTTTTTTGTATCACTTCTTAATTATTGAACTCGCTGGGCATCGTCAGCAAAGCTTGCAGATTATCCACACCAACGCTGGGCCATAAAAAACCTTGCAGGCCTAAAACACCGGCGTATCTGAGTTTATTAAAATACTCTTTTTTCTCTATTCCTCCGACGATCACGCCGTTACATAACAGGTTGATATTCTTTAACAACGAGTCAATGACCACGTCATACCCCTGATGGGTAAACAACTGCCAGTAAAAACGTTTGTCTATCTTTACGTAGTCAAACAAACCATCGTACAACGCGGTCAACGTGGCCTTACCGGAACCGAAATCATCGAGCCACAGCGTAAACATTTCGCTTAATCGCCGCACGCTCGGGTTGTTCTTACCGGCCGAAAGATTCGGAAAACTCTCACTCATTTCAAATGCAATAAAAGGATATTGCCCGATCCTTTGGCACAACGCCGAATCGGAAAGAATAAGCTCAACGATGGTTTCTTCGATATTGATGGTCAACTGTACGTTGTTATCGGTAAACCAAGCCGCATGCTGCTCCGCAAGTTTCAGTTGCTCATTAAATAACTCAATCCTTTGTTCAGGCGCCAATAAATTAATCCCAATTTCGGCCGGCATGGCTAAATCACCGTCGAGACTGTTGAAACGGCTCAACATTTCCACCGCCAACAGCCCGCCCTCCATTGAGTAAACAGGTTGAAAAACATAGCTACTAATAAAGTCAGCTTCGAGTTGGATGTTCATTTTAATGCCACAGGATGAATGGCTAGCGTATCATCGTATATCAATACATTTTATCGATCAATCCCTCTGGGATTAATCGGAAATATCAATGCAAATACCCATGAAATATCATTTAATTGATAGATTAAAGCTATACGACAATCGTAAAAGGCGCAAAGAAAAGCAGCCAGACTTATGCCAAGGTAGCCGTCAAACGCGTTATGCGAAAAGGTATTTGACTTAAGTTGAATGGATTTATGGCTAAATTTGACTTATCTCCTTTGTTTTATTTAAGAAAAATCCCAAATAAAGTAAAATAATCTTTCATTCTTAACGCCAATTTTCCCTGCCGTTAACGACGACTGATTAAATTTAATAACGCATCAATTCCGCCCGTTATTCGTGGCATTGAAAACGTAAAAAAATGCCCACCTTGATTTTCAGAAAATCTGCGCTACCACCATGCAAAACGTCGATTTCAGCGATAAAAAAAGGGATGAGCACGCTCATCCCTTCATCACCAGGCCTGCGCTAGCGGATTGTTTCGCTCAGCCATTGCCGCAGCTCGGCTAATTCGGCCGCCTGCTGAGGATAGTCCGCCATCAGCCGGTCACAGCAAGCGGCAACGGGCTCGCTTCGATACGCGCAGCCCACCAGCATCTCCGCCAACCGCTGCAGCGGGGCGGGATTCAGGCTGTCGGTGAACACCTGCGCGCGAACGATCGCCCCCTTCTCCACATCGAAGAACAGGTCTACGCCGCCCCAGACAAAGCGCTCGTTGAGCAAGTGGCTGAACGCCGGCGCCTTGCCAAAATTCCATTCCCAACTGCTCTGTTTGGCGAACTGCGCGGCAAAATCGGGCAGATCGGGGAATACATCCGGCGAAATGATCTCCGGCTCGGCCGTTTCGCCATAGTGGGCGAAGAAGGCCTGCACGATAGCGTCGCATACCTGCTCATGGCTGATGCCCGGCAAAAACTCCGCCAGGTTGGCGACGCGCGAACGCACCGAAGTGATACCCTTGGCCTGCAGCTTTTTGGGATCCGGGTTAAGGTAGTCCGCCAACCGTTCCAGATCGGCATTCAGCAGCAGCGTGCCATGGTGGAAACCGCGATCCTGCGTTTCGCGATAGGCGGAGCCGGATATTTTGCGCGGCCCGTCGGCAGTTTCCATCACCAGGTCATTGCGCCCCGATGCGTCGGCCGTTACGCCCAACTGCCGCAGCGCTTGCAGAATGATGTCGGTCGAGACGCTCTTGTCGTAGCCCGGTTTGCCGGCCATAAAGGTGAAGCAGGTATTGCCCAGATCGTGAAATACCGCCCCGCCGCCGCTGCTGCGCCGCGCCAGCCGAATGCCATCCTGTTCCATACGCCGGGTGTTGCACTCTTTCCAGGGGTTCTGCGACTGGCCAATCACCACCGTTTCGGCATTGCGCCACAGGAAGAGAATTTTTTGCGTGGTCATTTCGCGGAAGATGCACTCTTCCACCGCCAGGTTGAACCAGGGATCGTAGGAGTCGGAGATCAGTAAACGCAAACTGTTCATGGCAGGCACCGTTCAAAACACGTGATGCCGCCATGATACACCAAATCAACGGGTTAAGGCTAAATGCGCCGCGCCTGCCAGTACACCCGCTTCCAGTAGACGTTATCGAGCGAGGAGCGGATCACCCCGCGGCTGGTCGAAGCGTGGATAAATTGGTCGTTGGTATCGTAAATGCCGACGTGCAGACCGTTCTCACCGCCGCCGGTTTTGAAAAACACCAGATCGCCCGGCATCAGCTCATCGCGCGAGACCTTGGTGCCCAGCGAGGTTTGCTCTTCGGTCGAACGCGGCAGTTGCATGTCGAAGCGATCGCGGAACGTGCGGTAAACAAACCCGGAGCAATCCACGCCGCCGCGATCCAGGCCGCCGTAACGGTATGGCGTGCCGTACCACTGGCGCAGTTGTTCATTGAGCTGGGCTACCACCACGATAGAATCCGCCAGGCGGCCGCTGGGTGGCGGCGCATGGCTGCTGCAACCGGCGAGGATTAAACTGGCTAATAAAAACCACACACGCATCCGCATAATATCCCTTCATTGAACACGTTGCCGCATTATGCCATTCGGTACACCACTACACTGCCTGCGAGGCAAAGCCGGCACCACGTAAGGAGAGCGCTATTTCGCGTTAATTTATCTCCCGCACGGGGAAAAAGGCAAGCGCCATGAGGGAGATAATAGCAGGATCGCCGGTTTTGGCCCTATTGCGGCGATTTGGTCTCGGATTTGCTGTTAATCAGCCAGACGCCGAACAGAATAAACAGCGTGCCCAACGTTTTCAGCAGCGTAGCGGATTCGTTAAACCACGGCAGGATCACCGCCGCCAGGTAAACCAACGCATAGCTGACGCTCAGCAGAGGATAAGCGCGGTTTAACGGCAGATGGCGCAGCGCAAAGAACCAACACAGCATCGACAGCGCATAACCGAAGATGCCACCACCCACCGCCAGCAGCGGCAGCCAGTAGTCGCCGATCAGCGCCAACGAGACGTCGGCGAACGACATCAGCGGGATTTGCACCATGCCCCACTTCATCAGCAACTGCGCCAGCGTCACCAGCAACACGCTGGCGGCGCCCCAGGCATAGCCCCTCATGAATGCACGCTCATCAGCAGGATCCCCAGCATAATCGACGCCACGCCGCACCAGTGGCGAACGGTTGTCGGCTCATGAAACAGCCAGCGCGCCGCCAGCGTCACCATTACGAAGTTCAGGCTGAGCATCGGGTAAGCCAGGCTGAGCGGCAGGCGTTGCAACACATTGAGCCACACCGCCATGCCCAGCCCCAACAGCAACACCGCCAGCGCCAACCAGCGCAGCGTCTGTTTCAGCCGCGCCTCGTCTGCCCGTTCCCAGCAGTGCGCCGCCTGTTTCTGGCACAGCTGCCCACCACAGGTGAGCAGGCTGACCACTATCACCAACAAAAAACCGATCATGGTTGCTGTTTATACCACATCAGCACCAAGCGGTTCATACGATCCACCTTGTCTGCGGCCGGCAGCTCCTGCGGCAGCGCTTCATCACGGGACAGCTGCAACACCAGCGACACATTGCCCTGCTTGCGCGCCTGCGCCAGCCACTGCGGGAAGTCGGCATCGCTGATCAGGTGCCCCTTGGCGTCCGGATACTCCAGACCATAGGCCACCTCGCCTTTCTGGCTGTACATCAGCACGTCGCTGCGCTTCAGTTCCCAGGCCAGGCCGGCCGCCAATCCGACGCTGTCGCTCAACACATAGCGGCTGTCGCTCAGTTCGGCCATCGTGGCGCGGGCGAAGTTTTGCGGCAGTTTGGAGTCGGTCACCTGTTGCGGAATGGCGTAACCGATCACCAGGCACAGCAGCACCGGGCAAGCCGCCGCCCAGCGCCATTGGCGGCCGTTATCGCGCGCAGAAACCAGTGCAAACAGCAGCCAGCCGCCGAAGGCGATCAGGCCGAGCACTACTTTCGGCCACTCCTGGGGAGTAAACAGATGCGCTTTCGGCAGCAGACCGGAGCTCAACACCACCAGCGCCACGATGCCAATCAGCCCGAACAGGCCGTTCAACCAGGCGTTGGCCTTGAACAGCCTGGCGCGCAGCGTGGCGGCATAGTCTTCCGCATAGGCGGTCATCAGCAGCGCCAGCGGCGCCATGCACGGCAGAATGTAGGTCGGCAGCTTGCCTTTGGCGATGCTGAAGAAGATCAGCGGCATCAGCGCCCAGCTCAGCAGGAAGAACAGCTCCGGACGCTGTACGCGCTCGCGCCAACCTTTGAGCAGCGCGCCGGGCAGCAGCGCCAGCCAAGGCAGCACCGCCGCCAGCAGAACCGGCAGGTAATACCAGAATGGCGCCTTGTGCTGGGCGTTATCTTCGGCGAAGCGCTGAATGTGTTCGACCCAGAAGAAGTAATTCCAGAAATCGGGCTCACGTTGCGCGATCGCCAGCGCCCACGGCAGGCTGAGCAACGTGGCGGTAACGATCGCCACCGGGCCGTAGCACAGCAGATCCTTGATGCGACGTTGCTGAATGACAATCGGGATCACCGCGATCACCGGCACCGCCAGCGCCAGGAAGCCCTTGGTCATAAAGCCCATGCCGCAGGCCAGGCCCAGCAAGGCGTAAGCGCCCAGCTTGCCCTTGACCGAGGAGGCCTTCAGCGTCAGGTAATAGCTGACCATCGCCGCCGCCAGCCACAGCGAAATCATCGGATCCAACACGCTGTAAGTGCCGATGCTGAACACCAGCACCATCGACAGGAACATCAGCGCCGCCAGGCTGGCGCGCCGCACATTGCGCCACATCAGCATCGCCAGCGCGAACACCAGCAGCGCGGTCATGCCGGTGCTGAACACCGAGCCGAAGCGCACCGCAAAGTTGTTTTCGCCGAACAGCCATTGGCTGATGTTATTGAACCAGTAACCCGCTACCGGCTTCTCGAAATAGCGCAGCCCCAGCAGGTGCGGCACCACCCAATCGCCGCGTTGCAGCATCTCACGGCTGATCTCGGCATAACGCGTTTCATCCGGCTGCCACAGCAGGCGACCGTTAAGCGGGATCAGATAGACCAGAGCAAAAAAAACGGCCAGCAGAATGGCCCAGGCTCCTTTTAGCGCCTTCATGTAACGTCCTTCACATCGGTTTGACAGCCCAGCCAACCTTCGCGGCCGGGGAAAGGAGCGCGCTTGATGCGGCCCAACGGCAGTGACGCCAAATCTTGCGGTAACAGCGCGCTCAGCGGGCAGAATTCGATGCCCTGCTGCCGTGCGCGTTGCAATAACTGTTCGAACATCGCCGCTTGCGACATGCCTTCCACTTCGGTGTGAATGGTGTACACCGGTACGCCGCGATCGTTCTCGATGGCGCGCAGAATGTAGTCGTTGAAGTCGGCCATGCTGACTTCGCTGCCGATCACTTCGTCGAAGGTCGGCAACGTCACCGGGATCTGCACCGTACCGTGACGCCCGTCGCTCAACACCGGACGGAACGGATGGGTGCCGCGGCAATCGCTGTTGTAATGGAAGCCGAAGCGCTGCTTGACCTCCAGCACGCGCGTGTCGGCACGCCACCCCGCCACGGCGGAGCATTTCACCGGCTGGCCGGTGCTGGCGCTCAGGGCATCGACGCCTCGCTGCACCTGTTCGGTCAGCTGCGCCTCGCTCCACTTGCCAACGTTGGCCTGCCATCCCTGGTGATCCCAGGCATGCAGCCCGACTTCATGGCCGGCTTCGGCGGTGCGCTTCATCAGCGGCCCCAGCGCGCGTGAAATGTTGCGCCCCGGCCACGCGGTGCCGGCCAGCAGAATATCCAGGCCGTACAGCGAAGCGGCGTTCGAGCGCAGCATTTTCCACAGAAATTTCGGACGCAAAAGGCGCCAAAGATGGCGCCCCATGTTGTCCGGTCCCACGCTGAAGAAGAAGCTGGCCTGAATGTCGTACTTTTCGAACAGGTCCAGCAACTGCGGCACCCCTTCACGGGTGCCGCTGAAGGTATCTACATCAACCCGCAGACCGACTTTCTTCATGCACCGTTCCCTTCCTGAACGGTTGTGCGCAGGAAGTAGTCCAGCGTATCGGCGACGGTTTGCTTCATCTCAATGGTCGGCTGCCAACCCAGCAGGCGGTGAGCGTTTTTGATGCTCGGCGTGCGGTGCTCGACGTCCTGGTAACCTTTGCCGTAGTAGCTGCTGCTCTCTACGTCCTTGAAGCCGGCAAACGGCGGGAAGCGATCGCGCAACGGGTGGTTGTTGAAGCTTTCCAGCAGCATTTCCGCCAGCTCGCGAATGCTCGCCTCGTTGGTCGGGTTGCCGATGTTGACGATCTGGCCGTCGCACAGGCCGTCGCGGTTCTCAATGATGCGGAACAGCGCTTCGATGCCGTCGTTGATGTCGGTGAAGCAACGTTTCTGCGCGCCGCCGTCCATCAGTTTGATCGGCGAACCTTCTACCAGGTTGAGGATCAGCTGGGTGATGGCGCGGGAAGAACCGATGCGCGCGGCGTCCAGGTTATCCAGACGCGGCCCCATCCAGTTGAACGGACGGAACAGCGTGAACTTCAGGCCTTCTTTGGCGCCGTAAGCCCAGATCACCCGATCCAGCAGCTGTTTGGAGACCGAATAGATCCAGCGCTGCTTGTTGATTGGCCCGACGATCAGACGCGAATGGTCTTCGTCGAACTCTTTATCGTCGCACATGCCGTACACTTCAGATGTGGACGGGAAGATGATGCGCTTGTTGTATTTCACGCAGTCGCGAACGATCTTCAGGTTCTCTTCGAAGTCCAGCTCGAACACGCGCAGCGGGTTACGGGTGTATTCGATCGGCGTCGCGATCGCCACCAGCGGCAGCACCACGTCGCATTTCTTGATGTGATACTCGATCCACTCGGAGTGGATGCTGATGTCGCCTTCCACAAAGTGGAAACGCGGGTTGTCGAGGAAGCGGCTGATGGCGTCGGAACCGATATCCAGACCGTAGATGTCGTAACGGTCATCGCGTAGCAGGCGCTCGGTCAGGTGGTTGCCGATGAAGCCGTTAACCCCGAGGATCAGCACGCGGGTGCGGCGTTTCATCACGGCGTTCGGCTTGGCGGCCAAACGCACGTCGGTGACGATGCCCATTTCCTGCGCCAGGCGGCTGCCCTGCACGTACAGACCGCTGTCGTTCTGACCGGCGACGATCTCCAGCGCGCCTTCGCCACAGGCGATGACCAGCGGCGAGGTGCTCAGCACGGTGCCCGGCTGTTTATCGTGTTGGGTGTCCAGCACGCGAGAGCGCCAGACAATCAGTTTGCGCTGGCCGAGGTAGCTGAACGCGCCCGGGTACGGCTCCGTGACGGCGCGCACCAGGTTGTTGATCTCTTTGGCGGACTTGTGCCACAAAATCTCGCCGTCCGCCGCGGTGCGGCGCCCGAAGTAGCTGGCCTGAGACTCATCCTGTTTGGTGAAGGTGGCGGTGCCGTTCTTCAGCTTCGGCAGCTGCTCTTTCAACACGGCCTGCGCGGCTTCCAGCACTTTTTTGTGCAGCGTCAGCGCGGTGTCGTTGTCGGCAATGGTCACTTTCTGCTGACCGACGATGTCACCGGCGTCCGGGCGTTTCACCATTTTGTGCAGGGTGGCGCCGGTTTCGGTTTCGCCATTCACCAGCGCCCAGTTCACCGGCGCGCGGCCACGGTAGCGCGGCAACAGCGAACCATGCAGGTTGAAACCGCCCAACGGGGCCAGCGACAAGATCTCGTCGCTCAGCATGTGACGGTAGTAGAACGAGAAGATCACGTCCGGCTGCAGTTCGCGAATGCGATCAACCCACAGCGGGTGATTCACGTCTTCCGGCGCATAGACCGGCAGATCCAATTCGGCGCCCAAACGGGCCACGGAGGAGAAGAAGTTGTTCTCACCTGGGTCGTCGGTGTGCGTGAACACAGCCTGCACGTCATAACCCGCCTCAGTCAGCGCTTTCAGACCTGCGCAGCCAATATCATGGTAAGCAAATACAATAGCTTTCATCATTCTTCTTCCTGAGTATTGTGGTCTTGCTGTACGCCGACCACTTTCTGAACAAAATAGCGAGGACGTGCGCGCACGTCGGTATAGATGCGGCCGATGTATTCACCCAGCAGCCCCATGCCGACAAACTGGGCGCCGATAAAGGTGAACAGGACGGCGAAAAGCGTGAACACGCCGCCGGCGGCCCATTCAGGACCGAGCAGCAGACGCAGCGCGATCAGCACCAGCGCCAACACGAACCCGGACAGCGCCACGATGCTGCCGACCACGCTGAGCAAACGCAGCGGCGTAGTGGTCAGACAGGTGATCAGGTCATACATCAGGTTGATCAGCTTCATCAGGCTGTATTTGGAGTCGCCGAACTCGCGCTCGGCGTGACGCACGTCGATCTCGGTCGTGCGACGGGCGAAGGTGTTCGCCAGAATCGGGATGAAGGTGCTGCGCTCATGACAGTGCAGCATCGCCTCAACGATATGACGACGGTAGGCGCGCAGCATACAGCCATAGTCCCCCATCGATTTGCCGGTGGCGCGTTGAATCATCATGTTGATCACGCGCGAAGCGCTTTTGCGGAACCAGGAGTCCTGACGGTTGGCGCGCACGGTGCCCACCACGTCATAGCCCTCTTCCGCCACGCTGACCAGCCGAGGGATTTCCTCCGGCGGGTTCTGCAGATCGGCGTCAAGGGTAATCACCAGATCGCCGGTCACCTGATTGAAACCGGCCATGATCGCCGAATGTTGGCCATAGTTGCGGTTAAGCAGGACGGCAATCACGTGACTGTCCGGCTTTTCGGCCGCCGCGGTCAGCATGTCAGCGGAGTTGTCGCTGCTGCCATCGTCGACGAGAATGATTTCATAAGGTTGGGATAACTGCTTACAGGCGGCGGTAGTGCGCTCCAGCAACGCAGGCAGGCTTTCCTGCTCATTGTATACCGGGATGACTATCGACACTTTTTTGATCGGTTCAACGCGAGACACGTAAAGACTCCACAACAGAAGACAAGGCATTGACCACGCGATCCACATCGGCGTCGGTCATATCAGGGAATAGCGGTAAGGTGCACAGCCGCGCCGAGTTCCATTCGGTATTCGGCAACGACAGCTGCGGATAGCGCTCACGGTAGAATTTCTGGGTGTGCGCGGCACGGAAATGCAGCCCGGTGCCGATGCCAACCTCTTTCAGGCGCTCCATCAGCTGGTCGCGATCGAGGCCGCAGCGCTCGGGATCGACGCGCACCATAAACAGATGCCAGGCGTGGTCATGCGGATAATCCGGCACGCCCAACGGCTGGAACGGCGAGCCTTCCAGCGCGCTCAGGTAGCGCTGCGCCAGCGCCTTACGCCGTGCGTTCAACTCGGCGAAGCGCGACAGTTGCACCACGGCGATCGCCGCGTGAATGTCGGACAGGTTGTACTTGTAACCCGGCTCCACCACTTCGGCCTGCGGTTTGCGGCCTAGCTGCTGGCGATCGAAGGCATCGACGGCCAGGCCGTGGAACTTCAGGCAACGCAGGCGGTCCGCCAGCGCATCGTCATCGGTGGCTATCAGGCCGCCTTCGGCGCAGGTCACGTTTTTAATCGCATGGAAAGAGAAAATCGCCGTGCCGCGTGCGCCGACCCATTCGCCGTTGTAGCGCGTGCCGACCGCATGGGCGGCGTCTTCGATCAGCGGTAAGCGGTGGCGTTCGGCCACGGCGCGCAGCGCATCCATCTGCAGGGGAGCACCGGCATAATGCACCGGAACAATCGCTTTGGTATTGGGGGTGATGGCAGCCTCGACATCGGCGGCGCTGACCATCAGCGTATCACGGTCAACGTCGATCATCACCGGCGTGGCGCCCAGCAGCTCAATCATGTTGAGGGTGGAAACCCAGGTTTGCGAAGGGGTGATGACTTCGTCGCCGGGGCCGATGCCCAGCGCCATCAGCGTGATGTGCATGCCCGCCGTGGCGGAACTGACGGCGATGGCGTGCTTACAGCCGAAAGTGGAACAGAAGTCATTTTCCAGTTGCTGGTTTTGCGGCCCGGTGGTGATCCAGCCGGAACGCAGCACTTTCTCTACCGCGGCGATTTCTTCGTCGCCGATGGCCGGACGAGAGAAAGGCAAAAATTGATCCATAGTTAACCCCAAACGTATCGAACTGCTTTTGATGACACTGTAAATCCCTTTCGTTTAACGAATATTAAACGCCAGAGAAGAATCGTTTCCGTGGATTAACTGCCAATGTAAGGCCGCAAGCTTAACTAAACCTTAAGACGAGGATTGTCATCAGTAGGAGAACTGATGGATAGGCGCCGTCATCATTAATTTAATTTTATTATGAAAATCAAGTAATTATATTTATTAATAATTATTTACTTATTTTATTTTTGCCGAATCAAGCGTAGCACGTCATTGGCGTTTTTCAAGAAAACTCACGAGAAAATGAGAGGCAGCACAATAATAGCCGATGATTACCCGGCTATTTATATTCACTACGTTTAGTTTTCGTTTATATTTATACCCCAGGGCGAATTAAGCCGTGCGGGTCATGATCCAACGCTGGTTCCCCACCCATTGCAGGTGGAAATCCACTTCATAGATCTGCGACAACAGTGCGGGCGCCATCACCTCACGGGTGATGCCCTTCGCGACCATCTGCCCAGCGTGCAGCAACCAAACCCGATCGGCCTGCTGCAGGGTATGATTCAGATCGTGTGCGCACACCAGCGCGCTGCGCCCACTTTGGCAGAATTCGCGCAGCAGGCGATCCAGCGCGACCTTTTGCGCCACATCCAGGCTATTGGTTGGTTCATCCAGCAACAACAATCGGCTGTGCGGGTTAACGCTAGGCCACACCTGCAGCAATACCGCCGCCAGCCGCACCCGTTGCCATTCTCCACCGGAAAGCTGTGTCAGCATGCGTGACAGTTTATCCACCAGCTTCAACCGCTGGCACAGATAGAGGATGGTGTGTTCCACCTCGGTTTGCGCCGCGCCGGCAGGCCGGTGCAACGCCAAATACTGAAACACCGGCATCAGCGACACCGGCGGCTGTTGCTGGCTGAGATAACCGCGTCGGCGCGCCAGCTCGCTCCCCGGATAATCGGAGAGCGCGCGTCCGTCCAGGCAGACTTCGCCCCGTCCCGGCAGCATACCCGCCACCCGCGCCAGCAGGGTACTCTTCCCTGCGCCATTTGGGCCGATCAGGTGAACCTGCAACCCGCCGTCAATCTGTGCCGAAAAAGGCGCCAGGCGCCCCGCCACCCCAACCTCAACGAGTTGCAGCATCCGTATTACCCTGCCAGCGCCTGTTTCACCGCCGCCACCAGCGCCGGATCCTCAGGTGTGGTATCAGGCGAGAAGCGCTGGATCACCGTGCCGTCGCGCGCGATAAGGAATTTCTCAAAGTTCCACAGAATATCGCCGGGATGCTTCGGCGCACGCCCTTTGCTGGTCATCCGCGCCAGGAACTCGCTGCCTTCCGGCGCGACAGCCTCCGGCTGTGCGGCAATCAACGCTTGATACAACGGATGACGGTGTTCGCCGTTCACCTCAATCTTGGCAAACATGGGGAATTGCACGCCGAAGGTTCCGCGACAAAACGCCAGGATCTCTTCGTTGCTGCCCGGCTCCTGGCCCAGGAATTCATTGGACGGGAACCCCAGGACTTCCAGCCCTCGTTCACGATAGGTTTCGTACAGCGCTTCCAGCCCTTCGTACTGCTTGGTCAGGCCGCACTCCGAGGCCACGTTGACCACCAGCAGCACCTTGCCCTGATAGGCACCCAGCGTGGTCGTCTGATTTTCGATGGTTTGTAACGGCAGGTTGTCGATTGGCTTGCTCATCGGTTGTCATCCTTTGGTTTTTTAATGGCAGGTGAATGAAGAAAACTACCTTACGCCTTTTGTCCGGGTCAGTAACCAGATAAATAGCGGCGCCCCCAGCGTGGCGGTCACCACGCCGATCGGCAGCTCGGCCGCCAGCAGCGCAACGCGAGCGATCACATCGGCCACCAGCAACACCCCGGCCCCCGCCAGCGCGCAGGCCGGCAGCAGATAGCGCTGGTCTGTCAGGCCAGTGAGCCGCAAAATATGCGGGATCACCAGCCCAACGAAGCCGATCACCCCGGCGAGCGCCACGCTGACGCCAACCAGCCAGCCGATCGCCAGCACCAGCAGGTTACGCCACAAATGCAGCGACAGCCCGAGCTGGCGCGCCTGCACCTCGCCGAGCGCCATCAGATTGAGCGCTCGGCCCTGGCCACACAGCCACAGCAACACCGGCAGCAGCGCCAGCACCAGCCACTTTTGGCGCCAGTCGACGCCGCCGAAACCGCCCATCATCCAGTACATCAGCTGCCGCAGATCGAGGCTGGTGCTGAAATAGACCGCCCAGGTCATCAGCGCGCTGCACACGATGCCCAGCGCCACGCCGACCAGCAACAGCCTTGCATTGGTCAGACGTCGCCGGCGAGCGAAACCCAGCAGCAAGAAGGTCATCGCCAGCGCACCGGCTATCGCGGCGGCGCTCATCAGCGCCACCGGCAACAAACCGTGCCCCAACAACACCGTCAGCACCAGCGCTACGCCGGCGCCGTTAGCAACGCCCAGCAGACCGGGCTCCGCCAGAGGATTTTCAAACAGCGCCTGCATCACCGCGCCCGCCACCGCCAGGGCGGCGCCGACCAGCATCACCGCCAGCGCGCGCGGCAAACGCAGTTGCCAAACAAACAGTTGCGCTCGATCGCTGAACCACTCTGACGGCCATATCCATTGGTCGCCGGCGCAAAGGCTGACCAGCAACGCCACCGCCACGCCCAGCGCCAACAGACTGAGCTGGCGTTTATCGCGGTAGCGTTGATGTTGCAACAGTAAGGTGAAGGTACGGCTGGTTGGCATGCGCGGCGGTTCCCTGCCGGCCGCTGTCGTGGCCGGATAATTGACGTTTGAGTCGAATATTAGGGGGTTAACGCCGCAAGGGGAAGTCTTGCGTAGATAGTGGCTCAGGAAAGCAGCAGCTGGCCTTGCCCGTCATCGCAACAATGATGGCAAAACCAGCCGCCGATAAACTCAGGGATTAACGATGCGGGCCGGAGTTGCCCGGTGGATAAGGTAGGCCGCGGCCGCCATCGCGGCGGTCATGGTCACCGCGATCGTCATGACGGTGGTCGTGGTCGCCACTATCGCGATCGCCGTGGAATGGATTGCCGCTGCGTTCCGGCCCACGATGCTCATAGCCACGCGGCGGCGAAGGTTGCCAGCGTCCGCCGTCCCAGTACATACCGCGCGCATTGCGCTCACCCAGGCCGCGGCCCTGGTGCGCATGCCACCACTGCGGTGGACGCCAGTCGTAGCCATCCCAGTAGTAGCCGCGACGGTCCTGATCCCCCAGATGCAGAGAAACGCCCGGCACGTTGATATCGACGGAGACATCGGCCTTCGCCGCCAGCGGCAGCAACAGCGGGAAACACACCAGCAACAGGATCTTTTTCATTTCACCTTCTCACTCTATTTTCTTGCTGCAGTGGTTATATCAGCGTGCTTATTTAACGACTATCTCACCGATGCCTATTTTCAGATTGTTTTCGACGGCCTTACACAATCCCTACACTGTTTGCCGCCACCTTTAATTATCATAACCACTGACAAGACTTAACGAATAACTGACGTCTCTCAAGCGGCGCGGCAATTATAGTTAAATGGATTTCCACCGGAGGATTATAAGATGATTAAACGTATTGGTATGCTGCTAACCGTTGTAGCCCTGGCCTCAACCCTGAGCGCCTGCTGCTGGGGCCCGCACGGGGGCGGTGGCCACCGCGGCGACGGCCCTGGCCATTATTACGGCCGTTATTGAAACAACAAATATGGCTGCTCACCACACAAAATAAGATATAAGAACACTCCGTAATTGAGATTAAATAAATTTTCACCGAGGTGATTTAATGAATAATTTTAATTCATGCATTGCCTATTAGGAATAAACTGAATTTTGTCTCAGAAAAGAAAAAGGCCGCGCAAGCGGCCTTTTTTGATGTCACGTCACTCACCCTTTCGGGCTGGCGTTTTCTACCCGGCTTTTCAGCTTCTGCCCCGGACGGAAGGTCACCACACGGCGCGCCGTAATCGGAATGTCTTCGCCGGTCTTCGGGTTACGCCCCGGACGTTGGTTCTTGTCACGCAGATCAAAGTTGCCAAAACCCGACAGTTTTACCTGTTCGCCATTCTCAAGAGCCCGACGGACCTCTTCAAAGAACAGTTCCACCAGGTCTTTGGCGTCCCGTTTGCTAAGCCCAAGCTTCTCAAACAGGTGTTCTGACATTTCAGCTTTAGTAAGCGCCATAGGTTCAATCCCTCAAGGATGCTTGGAATCGCTGTTTTAGAGCCTCTACGCATTTTGCAACGGTAGCGGCTATCTCCTCTTCTTCCAGTGTACGAGCGGTATCCTGCAATACCAGACTGATAGCCAGGCTCTTGTCACCTTCTGCCACGCCCTTGCCACGGTACACGTCAAACAAGTTTACGCCAACTACCTGATTTGCGCCAACTTTCTTACACTCGGCCAAAATATCTTCTGCGGGGACGTTTTCAGCCACCACAATGGCGATATCACGGCGGTTTGCCGGGAAGCGCGAAATCTCCCGCGCCTGAGGCACGGCGCGGCTCGCAAGCTTGTTCCACTCCAGTTCAAACACCACGGTGCGGCCGTTAAGATCCAGTTTACGTTCAAGTTCCGGGTGAACCACACCGATGAAACCTACGCGTTCGCCGTGCAAATAAATCGCCGCACTTTGCCCTGGATGCAGGGCCGGATTGGCTTCCGCCCGGAACTGAATTTCGGATAATTTACCGGTCAACTCGAGGACGGACTCCAGATCCCCTTTTAAATCATAGAAGTCGACGGGCTTGCGCGCCAGATCCCAATGTTCATCGTGCGTATGGCCGGCGATCACGCCCGCCAGCATGACATCCTGACGGATACCCAGATCTGCCGCACTATCAGGCACAAAGCGCAGGCCGCTTTCGAACAGACGCAGACGCGTCTGCTGGCGGTTCTGGTTGTACACCACCGCAGACAGCAGGCCGGTCCACAGCGACAGGCGCATCGCCGACATTTCTACCGAAATCGGGCTTGGCAGGATCAGCGCTTCTTCATTCGGGTGCAGCAGCGCCTGCACCTTCGGATCGACGAAGCTGTAGGTGATCGCTTCCTGATAACCGTGATCGACCAGCATGGTCTTCACGCGCTTCAGCGTCAGATCGGCTTCGCGATGCTGGGTCATCACCAGATCGGCGCGCACCGGCACATCCGGGATGTTGTCGTAGCCGTAAACGCGCGCCACTTCTTCCACCAGATCCTCTTCGATCTCCATATCGAAACGCCAGCTTGGCGCGACCGCTTGCCAGCTGTCGCCCTGCTCGGTCACCTGGCAACCCAGGCGGCGCAGAATGTCGCTGACCTGCTCGCTCGGCACCACGTGGCCGATCAGGCGATCCAGTTTCTCGCGGCGCAGCGTGATGGTGGCGCGCTTCGGCAGTTCGTTCTCGTGGGTCACGTCGATAATCGGGCCGGCCTGACCGCCGCAAATATCGAGCAGCAGGCGCGTAGCGCGTTCCATCGCTTTGTACTGCAGCGCCGGATCGACACCGCGCTCATAGCGGTGAGAAGCGTCGGTGTGCAGGCCGTGACGACGCGCGCGGCCGGTGATCGACAGCGGGCTGAAGAAGGCGCATTCCAGCAGCACGTCCTGAGTTTCCCCGTTGACGCCGGAATGCTCGCCACCGAAGATGCCGCCCATCGCCAACGCTTTTTGATGATCGGCGATCACTAAGGTGTCGGCGTTCAGTTTGGCTTCACTGCCGTCCAGCAGCCTCAGCGTTTCGCCTTCTTCCGCCATGCGCACCACGATGCCGCCGTCGATGCGGCTCAGATCGAAAGCGTGCATCGGCTGGCCAAGCTCCAGCAGCACATAGTTGGTGACGTCAACCACCGCATCGATGGAGCGGATGCCGCAGCGACGCAGCTTTTCACGCATCCACAGCGGGCTTGGCGCCTTGACGTCGATGCCTTTCACCACACGGCCCAGATAGCGCGGGCACGCCTGCGGCGCGTCAACGCGGATCGGCAGCGTGGCGTCAATCGCAGCGGCCACCGGGCTCATGTCTGGCTCGGTCAGCGCCACCTGGTTGAGTACGCCCACGTCGCGCGCGACGCCGATGATACCCAGGCAGTCGGCGCGGTTCGGGGTAACGCTGATCTCGATGGTGTTGTCGTTCAGTTTCAGATAGTCACGGATATCGGTGCCGATCGGCGCATCCAGCGGCAGCTCGATGATGCCGTCATGATCGTCGGAAATGCCCAGCTCGGAGAACGAGCACAGCATGCCTTCCGAAGGCTCGCCGCGCAGCTTGGCGGCTTTGATTTTGAAATCGCCCGGCAGCACCGCGCCCACAGTGGCGACCGCCACTTTCAGGCCGGTACGGCAGTTCGGCGCGCCGCAAACGATGTCGAGCAAGCGATCGCCGCCCACGTTAACTTTAGTGACGCGCAGTTTGTCGGCGTTCGGGTGCTGACCGCACTCGACCACTTCACCCACCACAACGCCGTTAAACGCGCCGGCAACCGGATCCACGCCGTCCACTTCCAAGCCGGCCATGGTGATTTGATCGGATAATGCTTCGCTGCTGATGGCCGGGTTTACCCACTCGCGCAACCAGAGTTCACTGAATTTCATGTGATATTCCCGCCTTACTTAAACTGTTTGAGGAAACGCAGATCGTTTTCGAAGAATGCGCGCAGGTCGGTGACGCCGTAACGCAGCATCGTCAGGCGCTCCATGCCCATGCCGAAGGCGAAGCCGGAGTAAACTTCCGGATCGATGCCGACGTTGCGCAGCACGTTCGGATGCACCATGCCGCAGCCCAGCACTTCCAGCCACTTGCCGTTCTTGCCCATCACGTCCACTTCAGCGGACGGCTCGGTGAATGGGAAGTAGGACGGACGGAAACGAACCTGCAGGTCTTCTTCAAAGAAGTTGTTCAGGAAATCGTGCAGCGTGCCCTTCAGGTTGGTGAAGCTGATGTCTTTATCGACGATCAGCCCTTCCATCTGGTGGAACATCGGGGTGTGAGTCTGATCGTAGTCGTTACGGTAAACGCGGCCCGGCGCAATGATACGGATCGGCGGCTGTTGGTTCTTCATGGTGCGGATCTGCACGCCGGAAGTCTGGGTGCGCAGCAGGCGTGTGGCGTCGAACCAGAAGGTATCGTGGTCGGCGCGCGCCGGGTGGTGCCCAGGGATGTTCAGCGCGTCGAAGTTATGATAATCGTCTTCAATCTCCGGGCCGGTGGCAACGGAAAAGCCCAACTCGCCGAAGAAGGTTTCGATACGGTCGATGGTGCGGGTCACCGGATGCAGGCCGCCGTTCTCCATGCGACGGCCCGGCAGGGAGACGTCGATGGTTTCAGCCGCCAGGCGCGCGTTCAGCGCGGCGCTTTCCAGCGCGTTCTTACGCGCGTTCAGGGCGTCCTGTACTTCTTGCTTGGCCTGGTTGATCACCGCGCCGGCCGCCGGACGGTCTTCCGCCGGTACGTCGCGCAGAGACTGCATCTGCAAGGTGAAATGACCTTTCTTGCCAAAATATTCGACGCGCACCAAATCTAACGCGGCAACATCCTGGGCATCTTCTACGGCTGCCTTGGCATTGGCAACCAGCTCTGCGAGATGTGGCATTGCTTTCCTCTTCCTCTGGCCGGAATGGCCCTAAGTAATTGTTATCTATATTCGAACACGCCTTTGACCATTATTCAAAGACTTTTCAATACGTTGCCGACCGGCCGGCTCGCCTGCGCGGCGCATGGCCCGCGTTGCGTCTGCCGCCCTCACCGCAACGCCTGGCAAGGCGAGACGATGGCCAAAAACAAAAAAGCCTCCACGAGGGAGGCTTAGGCGCTACTTTTCGTTTCTTTTCTTACGCGCAAAGCCTCCTGAAATCAGGCGCTAAAGTAAAAAAAGAAACGAAAAAGAGCTGCGTGCATGATTGCGGTACCTTGTCGATGATTGTCCACCAGTGATATAGCGGCGGCCAATGAAAGTCAATATTTGTCGCTGAAAACAAAGATTAAAAGAGGGAGCAAGCTCCCTCTTCTACTGACTTACGCCAGAGCTGCTTTCGCTTTCTCAACCAGTGCGCCGAAGGCCACTTTGTCGAAGACTGCGATGTCAGCCAGGATCTTACGGTCAATTTCAATCGAGGCTTTTTTCAGGCCGTTGATGAACTTGCTGTAAGACAGACCGTTCTGACGAGCAGCTGCGTTGATACGTGCAATCCACAGCTGACGGAACTGACGCTTACGTTGACGACGGTCACGGTAAGCATACTGACCTGCTTTGATTACTGCCTGGAAGGCAACACGATATACGCGCGAACGGGCACCGTAGTAGCCTTTCGCCTGCTTCATGATTTTCTTGTGACGTGCGCGTGCAATTACACCACGTTTTACGCGAGCCATATGCTCTCTCCTAAAGTCTTATTCTAAATTCAAAAAAAATGGCTTATGCGTACGGCAGGCACGCGGTAACCAGGACCAGATCGTTTTTAGACACCATGCCTTTCGGACGCAGGTGACGTTTACGCTTGGTTGCTTTTTTGGTCAGAATATGACGCAGGTTGGCATGTTTACGCTTAAAACCACCGCTGCCGGTTTTTTTGAAGCGCTTGGCTGCACCACGTACAGTTTTAATCTTTGGCATTTTAATTAAATCCACTTCGCATTGTTAAACAACGAATCAGTTGGGCGAATAAAACCCACACAGCGCAAGCGCCGCGCGGGTTCCATTACTTGTAAGCCTTACTGTTTCTTCTTAGGAGCGAGCACCATAATCATCTGGCGGCCTTCGATCTTCGTAGGGAAGGATTCGACCACTGCCAGATCCATATCTTCACACAGGTCTTTACGGACGCGGTTAAGCACTTCCATACCGATCTGCTGGTGCGCCATCTCACGCCCACGGAAACGCAGGGTGATTTTGGCTTTATCGCCATCTTCCAGAAAGCGAATCAGGTTGCGTAGTTTGACCTGATAGTCGCCATCATCGGTGCCAGGACGGAATTTGATTTCCTTGACCTGAATAACTTTTTGCTTCTTCTTCTGTTCTTTCGTCGACTTGCTCTTCTCGTAGAGGAATTTGCCGTAATCCATGATTCGGCAAACTGGCGGTTCGGCATTTGGGCTGATTTCTACTAAATCAACGCCCGCTTCCTCAGCTTTTTCAAGAGCTTCATTCAGACTGACAATACCAATCTGCTCGCCATCGACGCCGGTTAGGCGAACTTCTTGCGCGCGAATTTCTCTGTTAATGCGATTAGGACGCGCCGGTTGAACTCGTTTTCCGCCTTTAATACTTTATTCCTCCAGTTGATGAAGACTACGGCTGCGAATCTCTTTCAGCAGCTTGTCTACGACTTCGTTTACGTCCAGGCTTCCCAGGTCTTTGCCACGGCGGGTACGAACGGCAACTTTGCCTGCTTCGACCTCTTTGTCGCCGCACACCAACATGTAAGGGACTCGACGTAAAGTATGTTCGCGAATTTTAAAGCCAATCTTCTCATTTCTCAAGTCCGCTTTCACGCGAATACCTGCATCCTGCAGTTTTTTGGTCAATTGCTGGACGTAATCAGACTGGCTGTCGGTGATATTCATCACCACCACCTGCACCGGAGCGATCCAGGTCGGGTAGAACCCGGCGTATTCTTCGGTCAGGATACCGATGAAGCGTTCCATGGAGCCCAAAATGGCGCGGTGAATCATTACCGGCACGACGCGATCGTTGTTTTCGCCAACGTACGATGCGCCCAAACGGCCCGGCAAGAAGAAATCGAGCTGCACGGTACCACATTGCCATGCGCGATCCAAACAATCATGCAGGGTAAATTCAATTTTCGGTCCGTAGAAGGCGCCCTCGCCCGGCTGGTACTCGAACGGAATGCCGTTCTCGGTCAGCGCGGCGGCCAGGTCTTCTTCCGCACGGGTCCACATGTCGTCGGTGCCGATGCGTTTTTCCGGGCGAGTCGACAGCTTGACGGCGATCTTGTCGAAGCCGAAAGTGCCATACACGTCATAGACCATGCGAATGCATTCGTTCACTTCGGCGCGCACCTGCTCTTCGGTACAGAAGATGTGGGCGTCATCCTGCGTGAAGCCGCGCACGCGCATCAGGCCGTGCAGGGAACCCGAAGGCTCGTTGCGGTGGCAGCTGCCGAATTCGCCCATGCGCAGCGGCAAATCGCGGTACGACTTCAGGCCCTGGTTGAAGATCTGCACGTGACCCGGGCAGTTCATCGGCTTGATGCAGTATTCGCGGTTTTCCGACGCGGTGGTGAACATGGCGTCTTTGTAGTTTTCCCAGTGGCCGGTTTTTTCCCACAGCACGCGGTCCATCATGAACGGACCTTTCACTTCTTGGTACTGGTACTCTTTGAGCTTCATGCGCACGAAGGCTTCCAGCTCGCGGAAGATAGTCCAACCGTCGTTGTGCCAGAACACCATGCCCGGCGCTTCTTCCTGCATATGATACAGGTCGAGCTGTTTGCCGATCTTGCGGTGATCGCGCTTGGCCGCTTCTTCCAGGCGTTGCAGGTAGGCGTTCAGCTGCTTCTTGTCTGCCCAGGCGGTACCGTAGATACGCTGCAGCATTTTGTTTTTGCTGTCGCCGCGCCAGTAAGCGCCGGAGGTTTTCTGCAGTTTGAAATGGTGGCAGAAACGCATGTTCGGCACGTGCGGACCGCGGCACATGTCGACGTATTCTTCGTGGTGATACAGGCCCGGACGATCGTCATGGCTGATGTTCTCATCCAGGATCGCCACTTTATAGATTTCGCCGCGCTCAGCGAAGGTGTCGCGGGCTTCTTGCCAGCTGACCTTCTTCTTGATGACGTCGTAATCCTTATCGGCCAACTCGTGCATCCGCTTTTCCAGCAGATCCAGGTCTTCCTGCGTCAGGGTGCGGTCGATATCCACGTCATAATAGAAACCGTTGTCGATCACCGGACCGATCGCCATTTTGGTATCCGGCCACAGCTGCTTGATCGCATGACCCAGCAGGTGCGCACAGGAGTGGCGCATGATTTCCAGACCGTCTTCGTCTTTGATGGTGATGATGGCCAGCTGCGCATCTGATTCGATCAGATCGCCGGCATCAACCAGTTCGCCATTGACACGGCCGGCGATACAGGCTTTCGCCAGGCCAGGGCCAATATCGCGCGCGACATCCATCGGGGAAACGGGGTGGTCGAAATGACGCTGACTTCCGTCAGGAAGGGTAATAACAGGCATTAATAATTCCTTATCTACAGTGGTGACCCACACGACAGATCACATGCAGTACGAAAATTGGATTTTGGGTTTGGTCAGCCAGGTTTCAGATCTCGCCCACAATTGCCAGATTGAAAACTCACTGGGTATACAGAATGGAACGCATACCTTCTCAGCCGCATTCGGCTAAGCGAATAGTATCACTAAAATTGTTCCGGATAAATAAAGCGCCGCCGCCCTCACACTTTCGCTCTATCCGGCGCAAACACGCCTTTCAGATAGCTAAGGGTGGCCAGCAGGCACAGGCCGTAGCCCAGCAGTTCGCATCCCTCTTCCACCATGTTTTTCACCACCCGGTTGTAACCGTCCAGCATCAGCGTTTGCCACAGCGCGCTCATGCCGAACAGGCGTGAAAACACCAGGATGCACAGCAGGCCGGCGCACATCATGCCGTAGCCGGGGTGCGACACGATATAGACCAGGCCGCGCGCCGTAGCCGCAATATGCCTTGCGGCATGCCACAGACAGGCCAAGGCGACCGCCAGCGCGAACCACACCCAGGCGCCGTGCCACAACGCATCGAAAGCGAAGTCCATCTCGCGGATCAGCATGCAGAGAAAGAAGCCGCCAACCAGCAGCCAGGCGGAACGACGCTCGGCCTGTCGCCGAGCCGCGGCGAAGAAACCGCCGGCGATGGCGAGCAGCAACAGTTCCTGCGCCGCTTCGGTCAGCGAGGTTTCATGCACGAAGTTATGCAACCAGTGCACATCGATAAACACCAGGCCGACCAATGCCGCCATGAAGGCGGCAGAAAGCGCGAATGCGCTGATTTTCCCCAGTAAAAGTTTCAACTCGTCTTGCATAATCAATCTCATTATCGTTTTAAAGCGCGCCTATGGTAGGCAGCTGAGCCTGCGGGGTGTAGCAATTGGTGCTGAACGTCGGCCTTTACCGGCCAATTGCGGCGAAAAAGGCCATAAAACACAAAAATTGTGCATTTTTTCTGAGCGCCGCTCGTTTTTCAGCCTGCGCTCATCATGGGTGCGCGGTATTAACGACGTTATAGGGGCTGGTGCATTTTGGCGCACGTTCGGTGCCGCGCGCGATTGCGGTCAACGAGGCGCCGCTGGGGTGTGAGGATGAACCTGAGCTCGCCGGCGAGTGCAACGGCAATGATGAAACGCCGGCCGACGGTTAATTAACGTTACGAGCTATCCCCATTGCCGCCAGGCACGCGGCAGGCTAGGCTGTTTAGCTCGTAGGCCGCCGCCTGGCGGCCTGAACGTTGCACAGGGAGTCTACTTTATGACGGGTATTTTGCAGTTATTCCAGGCCATCGGACTGGGTTTGGTGCTGCTGTTGCCGCTGGCCAACCCGCTGACTACGGTGGCGTTGCTGCTCGGGTTGTCCGGCAATATGACGCGCGAAGAGCGTAATCAGCAGTCGCTGATGGCCTCGGTTTATGTGTTCTGCATCATGACGGTGGCGTTTTACGCCGGGCAGGTGGTGATGAACACCTTCGGCATTTCGATCCCCGGCCTGCGCATCGCCGGCGGCCTGATCGTCGCCTTCATCGGTTTTCGCATGCTGTTCCCGCAGCAGAGCCCCGAAGACGCGCCGGAGGTGGAGAGCAAGTCGCACGAGCTGCGCCACAAGACGTCGGCCAACATCGCCTTCGTGCCGCTGGCCATGCCGAGCACCGCCGGGCCGGGCACCATCGCGATGATCATCAGCTCGGCGTCGAGCGTCAAAGCGAACACGCTGGGTTTTGAACCCTGGGTGCTGGCCGTGGCGCCGGTCGCCATCTTCCTGACGGTCGCGGTGATCCTGTGGGGCTGCCTGCTCAGCTCCGGCGCCATCATGCGGTTGGTCGGAAAAAGCGGCATCGAGGCGATCTCGCGCCTGATGGGCTTCCTGCTGGTGTGCATGGGGGTACAGTTCATTATCAACGGCGTGCTGGAGATCATCTCCACCTATACGCCGGCCGCCTGATCACACAAAACGGGCGCGATCGTCGCGCCCGTTGCCGTTATTTACCCATCGGCGCCTGCGCGCCCAAAATGCCCTTGCCTTCCGGCACTTCGGTAAAGCGGCTGAGGATCTCGCTGTAGGTCTTGGCCGGATCCAGATCCGGGAACTGCGCCGGGTAGATAAACTTCGCCAGATACTCCAGCCCCACGATGTTGTACGGATGGTTGTAGAAATTATGGTAGATGCCGTAGAACCGCCCTTCCTTCACCGCCGACACCTGCGAGAACCCCGGGCGCTGCTTCATGCGGTTGAAAGCCTCATCCACCTGCTGCTGCGTCACGCCATAGCCGAACGGCACCGCGGCGTTGGTCTTGCTGGCCCACTGCGAGCCGGAAACGATGTAGGCATCCGGTTTCATGCTGATCACTTTTTCCAGCGCCACGTCGCCGGTCGCCCCCGGCAACAGCGCAGAGCCGATGTTGCGCGCGCCGACCGCCTCGACCAGCGCCCCCCAGCCGACGTGCGCATGGGTGAAGCAGCAGGACTCCAGCCCATTCAGGCCAGCCTTGGCTTCGAAAAACACCAGCGGTTTGGGTTCCACCGCCTGCGTTTTGGCCAGAATGGCCTGATAATGCTGCTGATAATAATCGGTATATTGCTTGGCTTCGCTTTCGCGGTTGAGGGTTTCCCCCAGCAGCGTCACGCTTTTCGGCGTGTTTTCCACCGGCTTGAGCATGGTATCGATGAACAGCACCGGCACGTTCAGCGCCTTCAGCTTATCCAGCACGCCGGTTTGGCTCAGCGAAGGCTTGGAGCGCAGCTGGGCGATCATCAGATCGGGCCGCTTGGCGATCACGCTCTCCAGGTTCACTTCACCCTTATCGCTGAATCCCATATCGATGATGTTTTTCGCCCCCGGCCATTTGCTCTGCAAGATATCCCAGGTCGCCGCATCGCTTTTCTTCAGCAGGTTATTCCAGGCCACCAGCCGGCCAAACGGATTGGCGCGATCGAGCAGCGCCAGCGTGAGAATGTCGCGCCCGTCCTGCACAACGATGCGTTTCGGCTCCTGCTGGAGGGTAACCGTCTGGCCGGAGGTGTCGGTCAGGGTCAACGGATAGGTAGTGGCCATCGCCGGAGAGGCGAGCAAGGCGGCGCAAACCAGCGCCGGCAAAATGATTCGACGGTGCACGAAAAACTCCTTAGTCATGAATACATTCAGAAAATACTAATGAGAATGGCTTGCATTATCAAAGATAACGCCCGGCATGTCGGCGATTAATTGCAAAGGGATGTGTAAAGGAAGGATAAGAGGCGCGCCGAAACGGCGCGCCCAGGGGATCACATCAGGCCGTAGATCAGCGCCGACAGCGCAATCAGGCCCATCACCAGCACGAATACGTTGCTCGCCGCGCGGTACTGGCGCATGGCCGGCACCGCGCGCACCGCGTACATCGGCAGAATGAACAGGATGGCGGCAATCAGCGGGCCGCTGATGGTTTCAATGATGTGCAGCGCGCTGGGGTTCCACACCGTCGCCGCCCAGGTGAGCAGGAACAGCGACACCGCCGAGATGCGGTGCGTCATACGCGAACTGAGCGGTTTGCCGACCGCGCGCGTGACGCCGTCGATCAGGCTGGTCGCCCCTTCCGTCACCCCCAGCGAGGTGCCGAGATAGGATTTGGCCATTGCCAACATCGCCATTACCGGGCCGAGATAGGCGATCAGCGGGTTGGAGAATTTGTTGGCCAGCGTGGTCAGCACCGTGATGTTCTGGTCTTTCGCCTGCTGCATGTCTTCATGGGACAGGCTCAGCACGCAGCTGAACACGAAAAACAGCACGGTGACGCAGATCAGCACATAGCTGTAGCGCATGATGCGCGCGCAGCGGCGTTCCGCCTTATCGCCATACAGGCTCTTCTGGGTCGAGGCGAAGGAAGAGATGATCGGCGCATGGCTGAAGGAGAACACCATCACCGGCACGGCCAGCCACAGCGAATGCCATAGCCCCGGCGTGTCGAAGCGGGTGGCGGCCAGGCCACTAACGAAGTTGGCAGTATTCCAGCTCGGCATCAGGTACAGCGAAATGCCCATCAGGAACACCAGCAGCGGGAACACCAGCATGCCCATCGCCGCCACGATGCTGTCTTTGCCGCGCAGCAGCACCAGATTGAGCACCACCACCACCGCCAGGCTCAGCCAGATGCGCGGCAGCGGCGCCACGTGGAACTGATGGATCAGGAAGCTGTCCAGCGCGTTGGTGATCGAAATGCTGTACACCAGCACGATCGGGAAGAACGCCATCAGATACAGCATCATGATGATTTTGCCGGCCAGCACGCCGAAGTGTTCCACCACCACATCGTGAATATTGCCGTCGCGGCTGGAGCCGGAAAGCACGAAGCGGCTGAGCGCGCGGTGCGGCAAATAGGTCAGCGGGAAAGCGAACAGCGCCATCAACAGCAGCACGAGCGGGCCGTTCAAACCGGCGTTGATCGGCAAGAACAGCGTGCCGGCACCCACCGCGGTGGCATAGAGACCGAACATCCAGACGGTGTCGGTTTTGTTCCATTTGGCTGGCTGAGCGGCCGTCAGCGTGCCTGAATCGGGAGAAATCGTACTCATGAGACAGTCTACCTTAATCTGCGGCGCCAACGATTGCGCCTAACGGGATATCCTTCTCCGCGAACTTTTTAATAGTAATCAGTGAATTAAAGCGATATTTCATACTTACGCCTGATGAAAGGACGGCAAAGGATAATGAAAAATCCCCTGCGGGTCTATGTTTTATCGGCCGAACGGGCAATTTGCGAACAGGAAATGCTGAAAAAATCGGCATACACAGAAAAAACTAAGGGCCCCTTGCGGAGCCCTTAAGCGGTTTACTTCTTCGCGTCCGGATGGTCCGGCACCTCGGCGCTGCCCATCTCCTTCTCGTCGCGGATCATCGAGCGGTCTTTACGCACGTCGGCCACGTCGGAGGCGCTCACCGGTTTGGCGCTGTTGCCCCAGCTGGTACGGATGAAGTTCACCACGTCCGCCACCTGCTGATCGTTCAAACGCCAGCCGAACGGCGGCATGGTGATGTTGGACACCGCCCCCTGCACCGCCGGCGTAGTGTTGCCGGTCAGCACGATGTGGATCAGCGAGGTCGCGTCCTCGGTCTGCACCACCGGGTTGCCCTTCAGCGACGGGAAGGCGCGCTTGTAGCCCACGCCGTCGGTGCGGTGGCAGGCCGCGCAGTTATCGACATACAGCGCCGCGCCGGGCTTGCTGTCGTCGCCGCGCCACAGATCCTTGGCCACGCTGTCTTCGACCGGCGCCGCCTGCTGTTTGCCGTCTTTCGGCGGCAGCGATTTCAGGTAGCGTGCGATGGCGGTCAGATCGTCGTCGCTCAGGTATTGCAGGCTGTGCTCCACCACGTCGCTCATGCCGCCAAACACGATCGCCTTGTCGTTACGGCCGGTTTTCAGGAACTCGGTCAGCTCGGCTTCGCTCCAGCTGCCCAGGCCATCCTTACGGTCGCTGCGCAAGCTGGAAGCCACCCAGCCGTCGATCGGCGCGTTGCTGCCGGACAGGTAGTCGTCGCTTTCGCTGTTGCTCAACGCTTTTTCCTGCATGGTGATGCTGCGCGGGGTATGGCAAGCGCCGCAGTGGCCCAGGCCTTCCACCAGATAACGACCGCGTTCAATCACCGGATCGGCTTTGGCGTCAGCCACGAAGTCCGCCGGCGACGGCGCAAACATGCCGCGCCAGATGCTCAGCGGCCAACGCATCGACAGCGGCCACGGGATGTCAGAGTCCTTGTTGGCCTGCTCAACCGGCTGCACGCCGTGCATGAAATAGGCATACATGGCGCGCATGTCTTCCTCTTTCACCAGCGCGAACGACGGGTACGGCATCGCCGGGTACAGGGTACTGCCGTTTTTGGCTACGCCCTTACGCACCGCGTTGTCGAAATCTTCGAAGCTGTAATCGCCGATGCCGGTTTTCTTGTCCGGCGTGATGTTGGTGGAGTAAATGGTGCCGATCGGCGTCTCCATCGCCAGGCCGCCGGCGAAGGTTTTGCCGTTCTTGCCATCGGTATGGCAGGCCACGCAGTCACCGGCGCGCGCCAGGTACTCGCCGCGCTTGATCAGCTCGCTGCTGACGGTGGCGTCCTGCGCCCAAACGGAAAAACTCACTGCACTGAGAACCAGTGCCGGTACAAATGCTTTCATCGTTCGCCGTCCTTATGCCTGCACCAATGGGCCTGGGTTTTTCAGATACTGCTCGCGAATGGCGCGGGCAGACCAGTAAGCCAGCGCCGCCACGGTGCCGGTCGGGTTGTAGCCCAGCCCTTGCGGGAAGGCCGATGCGCCGATCGAGAACACGTTGTGCACGTCCCAGCTCTGCAGATAGCGGTTGACCGCGCTGGTCTTCGGATCTTCCCCCATCACCGCACCGCCGTTCATGTGGGTGGTCTGGTAGCTGGTGGTATCGAAGTGGCTGTTGGCGTTTTTCGGGCTGCCGGCGATCAGTTTCGGGTTCATCGCCTTGGCGATCGGCGCCATCTTGTCGTACATGAACTGCGCCATCTTGATGTCGTTTTCCTGCCAGTCGAACGTCATGCGCAGCAGCGGCTGGCCGAACACGTTCTTGTAGTTGGGATCGAGATCCAGATAGTTGTTGCGGTACGACTGGTGCGCGCCGTGGGCGTCCATCGAGACGTGATGGGTGTAGGCATCCGCCACCGCCGCTTTCCACTTGCTGCCCCAGGCCGGGGTGCCCGGCGGGGTCGGCAGGCCCGAGATCGGCTTGGTGCCCGCTTGGTTGACCCAGAACGGCGAACCGCCGACGAAACCTTCTTTGGCGTGATCGAAGTTGTCGGCGTTGAAGTCATCCACGCCCACGCCGTTGCCGCCGGCACCGATGAATGGGTTGGTGAACACGTCTTTATCAAAGAACGCCTTGATGGTGGTCATGTTCTGGTAGGCGAAGTTGCGCCCGACCACGCCTTCGCCGGTCACCGGATCGTAAGGCTTGCCGATGCCGGACAGCAGCATCAGGTGCACGTTGTGGAACTGGAACGCGCCCAGGATCACCAGATCGGCCGGCTGTTCAATCTCGCGGCCCTGCGCATCGACGTAGTTCACGCCGGTGGCGCGGGACTTGTCATCGGTCAGGTTGACCTTCAGCACGTTGGCGTTGGTGCGCAGCTCGAAGCGTTTCTCCATGCGCAGCGCCGGCAAGATGTTGACGTTCGGCGAGGCCTTGGAATACATGTAGCAGGCGTAGCCGCTGCAGAAACCGCAGAAGTTGCACGGACCCATCTGCGCGCCGTACGGGTTGGTGTAAGAGTCCGAGGTGTTGGCGGACGGCAGGTTATAAGGGTGGTAACCCACCTCCAGCGCCGCTTTCTCGAACAGCTGAGCGGAGTAGGTATTTTTCTGCGCCGGCAGCGGGAAGTCGTCGGAGCGATCCGGCGCAAAGCGGTTACCGCCCTTCTGCGCCACTTTCTGCCCTTTGATGGTCCAGGCGGTGCCGGAGGTGCCGAACACTTTCTCCGCCTTGTCGAAGAACGGCTCCAGCTCGTCGTAAGTCACGCCGAAGTCCTGGATGGTCATGTCCTTCGGAATGAAGTTTTTGCCGTAACGCTCTTCATAATGGCTGCGCATACGCAGTTCGATCGGATCGACGCGGAAATGCACGCCCGACCAGTGCAGGCCGGCGCCGCCGACGCCGGTGCCCGGCAGGAACGCCGCCAGCTGGCGGTAAGGCACCGCGGTCTGGCTGCTGTTATGGCGAATGGTGACGGTGCTTTTCGACAGATCCTGGAACAGCTTGCGCCGAATGTTATAGGTCAGCTCGTCGATCACCTGCGGGTAAGAACCGTCCGGATAGGTATCGCGCATCGGGCCGCGCTCCAGCGCCACCACGTTGAGGCCGGCCTCGGTCAGCTCTTTGGCCATGATCGCGCCCACCCAGCCGAAGCCGACGATCACCGCGTCTACTTTTTTCATTACCGTTGCCATGGTTAGCCCCTCTCCCCACGAATCGAGACCGGCGGGAAGGGATAACGCTCCCCTCGCTCAACCCAGTCCATAAAATCGGCGCGCGCGCCCGGAAAATTAATCAGCTTCCAACCCACCATGTCTTTGTTTCCGCCATGGATCGGATCGCTGAAGAAACCTTCGCGGGTGTTTTGCAGCAGATAGGAGAAGAACAGTTTCGACGGCAGCTGCTGGAACTCCGCCTCGCCGGACTCGAACTTTTGCAGCATGGCGTCTTGCTGCGCGCCATCCAGTTCGGCGAAAGGCTTGCCGGCGGTTTTCTTGCTGTAGGCGTCGGCGTCTGCGATGCCGAGGTTGTAGATTTGCTTGGGCACCAGCGGCAGCTGATAGCCCATCTCCTTCGGCACATCGGGGTTGAACGGCCCCTGCATGTACCAGATGGAGCCGGTGGCGTACGGGGTATTCATCTGGCGATCGATAAACTCCGGCACGCCGGCTTCCAGCGCGCCGGGGCCGCGATCGTCGGCCGGGATCAGGCGCGCGACGGCGGCCTTGATGAAGGCCCACTCTTCCGGGGTGAAAAAGGTCGGTTGGTAATCGTTCTGCGTTGAGGTGTTCGAGGCTGCGACCGCCGGTGTCGGTGCCGTCAGCGCGCCAACGCCGCTGCCACCAATTACCGCCGCAGGAATTAAGGTCATCGATTTCAACAAGAAATCGCGCCGCGAATTGTTGGTTTTATGATTCGACATGTCACATTCCATCCAAAGATAGTCACAACTATTTAACCGCAACCTTGCGTTCGATACGGGTTTTTAAAATAATTTGTTACTTATTTGTATATTTATTGAAGGCCAGAATGCGTACAAAAGCAAAAATGTTACCGGTAACTTATTGAATGAACGTAAAGATTTATCTGCTAACGTAAATTTAACTTTTTGTGCGGTTTTTCCGATAAGCGGTGAGGAAATAACGAAAAATGAGAGGTGGGTCGCGCGCTGGAACGGTGCCGAAAACAAAATCGGCCGCGTTCAGCGGCCGATTCGACAAAAGAGAGGATTACTGCGACATCGCCTGATAGGCGGTGGTCACCTTCCACAAATAGCGCGGCGCCTGCGGTGCCGGGTGCTTTTTCTGGATGTGCTGATAAAACTCATCCGGGCTCATCTGATTGATGCGATTGACCGCCACGCGCTTGTCCGAGGAGAAGGTGCGCAACATGGCACCCGCCCCATTCACGTACGAAACGATGGTGGCGTAACGCAAAGTCTGTGGGTTGTTGATCCCGGCTAGCTGCTGGCTTTGAAGAATATTGATATAGGCCGTTCCCAGATCAATATTGACCGCCGGATCCTTCAGCTCACGCGAGCTGGGTTGCCCGCTTCGTCCCTTCATGCGATAGGCGTCGCGGCCGGCGGTAGAAGCCTTAAGCTGCATCAATCCCACTGCGTTCGAGGTGCTGACCACGTTCGGGTTAAACCCGGACTCCACCTGAATAATCGCTTTAATCAGCGTTTCGTCAACGCCATAGTTGCTGGCCGCCTGACGAATGTAATCGTTATAAGCAACCGGGGTGCCCGTGCGGTTTACCGGTGCCTGCGGAGGGGGTTTTAACCAACCGCCGCGCGTTGTGCCACTGCCTGAAATATTGCTTGCCGTTTGCGGGTCTTTGGCGCACCCCGACAAAAGTAAAATTGCCGTAAGGCAACCTATTTTTGTTTTCACAGAATCCCTCACTCCTTTCAATGAGTTGCGTAGCATATACAACTTGTAAGGACACCTGCAGTAATTTTTTGGGCTAATCTCAAGCTATCCATATACCAAGAGGTGATTTATGAGTCAATCTGCAACAAGCTGCTTTGTGGTGACTTTTCGCTATCAGGAAGAGGGATTAACCGACCTGGCGAAGCTGACCGGGCAATTGACGCGCGAGGGTTTTGTCACGTCGGTGACAGACGAAAATGGCGTTCACCACGAACTCGGCAGCAACAGTTTTGCGTTCATAACCGTGCTGGATCAAGAGGATGTACTGCGCCTGGCGCAGGGGTTCGGGCAGTTGGCATTGGGAAAACAGCCGGAGGTGGCGATATGCAGCTGTGAGGACTACCTTCAGCGGTTACATACTGATACATAAAATGCTATAACTCCCCGGACGGTATTATTTTTTCAGTTGGAGAAATACCCCGCCGGCGGTGGGCAAGTGGCGCTTGACTTCGCTTCAATTGATATTGATAATCATTTTCACTTGAACCAGGAGACGTCATCATGCCATTGATAAGTTGCGCTTTTCGTCGCAGTCGCTCTTCCCGCTCTGCCGCATTGTTACGCCCTTTCATGCTCGCCTGCCTGCTGCTCGGCGCCGCCTTGGTCAGCCAAAACGCGCTGGCGGAAAAAAAGCTGCGCGTGGTGACCACCTTCACCATCATTCAGGATATCGCCCAGAACGTGGCCGGTGACGCCGCCGCGGTGGAATCCATCACCAAGCCGGGCGCCGAGATCCACGACTATCAACCGACTCCGCGCGACATCGTCAAGGCACAGCACGCCGACCTGATCCTGTGGAACGGCATGAACCTGGAGCGCTGGTTCCAGCGTTTCTTCGAAAACATCAAACAGGTGCCGGCGGCGGTAGTCACCGAAGGCATTACCCCGCTGCCGATCCGCGAAGGGCCCTATAACGGCAACCCGAACCCGCATGCCTGGATGTCGCCAAGCAACGCGCTGGTGTATATCGAGAATATCCGCAAGGCGCTGGTGGAGCACGATCCGGCCAATGCGGAAACCTATAACCGCAACGCCAAGGCCTACGCAGAGAAAATCGGCGCGCTGGACGCCCCGCTGCGCGAACGCCTGGCGCGCATTCCGGCCGCACAGCGCTGGCTGGTGACCAGTGAAGGTGCCTTCAGCTACCTGGCGCAGGACTATCAGTTGAAAGAGGTTTATCTGTGGCCGATCAACGCCGATGAGCAAGGCTCGCCGCAGCAGGTGCGCCGGGTGATCGACGCCGTGCGCGCCCACCATATTCCGGTGGTGTTCAGCGAGAGCACCATTTCCGACAAGCCGGCCAGGCAGGTGGCGAAAGAAACCGGCGCCAAATACGGCGGCGTGCTGTACGTGGACTCGCTGTCCACCCGCGATGGCCCGGTGCCGACCTACATCGACCTGCTTAACACCACCGTGCAAACCATCGCCAAAGGATTCGATCAATGACCCATGAACCGTTTGTCCGCCCTGAGTTGAACGTGGACGACGTCACCGTAACCTACAACAACGGGCACACCGCCATTCACAACGCCAGCTTCACCCTGAGCGGCGGTTCGATCTGTGCGCTGGTCGGCGTCAACGGCAGCGGCAAATCGACGTTGTTCAAAAGCATCATGGGCCTGGTCAGGCCCACCGCCGGCCAGGTGTCGCTGAGCGACAAGCCGGTGGCGGACGCGCTGAAAAAGAACCTGATCGCCTACGTGCCGCAGACCGAAGACGTCGACTGGAACTTCCCAGTGCTGGTGGAGGACGTGGTAATGATGGGCCGCTACGGCAAGATGAACTTCCTGCGCATTCCGTCACGTGAGGACAGGTTGCGGGTCGACAAGGCGCTGGAGCGCGTCGGCCTGAGCGAGCTGCGCGGCCGGCAGATCGGCGAGCTGTCCGGCGGCCAGAAGAAGCGCGTATTTCTGGCGCGCGCGCTGGCGCAACAGGGCACGGTGCTGCTGCTGGATGAGCCTTTCACCGGCGTGGATGTGAAAACCGAGAATGCGATTATCGAGCTGCTGCGCGCGCTGCGCGACGAGGGCCATCTCATTTTGGTCTCCACCCACAACCTCGGCAGCGTGCCGGAATTTTGCGATCGGGTGATCCTCATCAACCGCACGGTGCTGGCCGCCGGCCCGACCGAGACCACCTTCACCCAGAGCAACCTGGAGCAGGCGTTCGGCGGCGTGCTGCGCCATATCAACCTTTCCGGCCCGGATCTGCACGACGACAACGATCCGCGCACCGTCACGGTGTTGACCGACGATGAACGCCCGGCGGTGTTCTACGGCCACACCAAAAGCGATCCGCCGGCCAACAGCCAGGCCAGGGAGAAACAATCCTGATGCTGGACCTTCTGCTGCAACCTTTCAGTTACAACTACATGGTGAAGGCCATCTGGGTCAGCGCCATCGTCGGCGCCGCCTGCGCGTTCCTGTCCGCCTACCTGATGCTGAAAGGGTGGTCGCTGATGGGCGATGCGCTGTCGCACTCGGTGGTGCCCGGCGTGGCCGGCGCCTACGCCCTCGGCCTGCCCTACGCCGCCGGTGCCTTCTTCACCGGCATGCTGGCGGCGCTGGCGATGACGCTGGTGCGCCACATCACCCGGCTGCGCGAAGACGCCATCATCGGCTTTATCTTCTCCACCTTCTTCGCCGTCGGCCTGCTGATCGTGTCGCTCAACCCCACCTCGGTCAACGTACAGTCGATCATCTTCGGCAATATCCTCGGCATCGCCGACGAAGACGTGCTGCAGGTGGAAATCATCATCGGCGTTTCGCTGCTGATCCTGTGCCTGGTGTGGAAAGATCTGCTGGCGGTGTTCTTCGACGAAAGCCACGCGGTGTCGATCGGCCTGTCGCCGCTGAAGCTGAAGATCCTGTTCTTCACCCTGCTCAGCGCCTGCACCGTCGCCGCGCTGCAAACCGTCGGCGCCATTCTGGTGATCGCCATGGTGATCACGCCGGGCGCCACCGCCTACCTGCTGACCGACCGCTTCAGCCGGCTGGTGATCATCGCCATCATCATCGGCGCATTGACCAGCGGCATCGGCGCCTACCTGAGTTTCTTCCTCGACGGCGCCACCGGCGGGGTGATCGTCACCCTGCAAACGCTGGTATTCCTGGCGGCGTTCTTCTTCGCGCCGAAACACGGCCTGCTGGCATCCCGGCGCCGCGTGGCACATTCGCAAACCGGAGGCCGCTGATGGACACCCTGTATCAACTGCTAAGCGAACCCTTCGCCTACCCGTTCATGCAGCGGGCGATCGTCGCCGCCATCGTTACCGGCGTGGTGTGCGCCGTGCTCTCCTGCTATCTGGTGCTCAAGGGCTGGTCGCTGATGGGCGACGCCATCTCGCACGCCGTCTTGCCCGGCATCGTAGTGGCGTTCGTGGTCGGCATCCCGCTGGCGATCGGCGCCTTCCTCTCCGGCATTTTTTGCGCGGTAGCCACCGGCTACCTGAAAGAGAACAGCCGGGTGAAAGAAGACACGGTGATGGGCATCGTCTTTTCCGGCATGTTCGCCTTCGGCCTGGTGCTGTTCTCGCGCATCGATACCGACCAGCACCTGAGCCACATTCTGTTCGGCAACATGCTGGGCATTACCGACGGCGAACTGAAGCAAACCCTGCTGATCGCCGGCATCACCCTGGCGGTGGTGCTGCTCAAGCGCAAAGACTTCATGCTGTACTGCTTCGATCCGCACCATGCGCGGGTGATTGGCCTGCCGGTCAAGCTGCTGCACTACGGGTTGCTGTGCCTGCTGGCGATGACCATCGTCGCCTCGCTGCAGGCCGTGGGGGTGATCCTGGTGATCGCCATGCTGATCGCCCCCGGCATCATCGCCTTTATGCTGTGCCGCCGCTTCGACCGCATGCTGATGGTGGCGACGGTGGTGTCGGTGTTCTCCTGCGTGCTCGGCACCCTGATCAGCTTCCACATCGACGGCGCCACCGGGCCCTGCATCGTCATCGTGCAGGCCGTGCTGTTCGTGATCGCCTTGTTGTACAGTAAATTACGCCCGTTACAGCGTAACCAAAGCGCGCTCACCGGCGGTTAATTCCCCCGATGCGGCGAAGCCTTTTACTCGCCGCATCACATTCCCCCCGCTCATTCCGTCGTTGTCATCAAGTTGCAATCGGTATTGCGCTTAAATTAATCAATAGGGTATATACTTTGAGCTGGCGAGGCGCTGAAAAAATCGCCACCTTTGACGCCGGCTGTGCGCCGCGTCGTGTTTTCACCACGGGAAAGACGCTAACCTAATGAATTATCAGGCAGCACAGAGGGGGACATACCATGTGGCAAGCCGTTAGCCGTCTGTTAAGTGAACATCTTGGCAGCGCAGAGATACGCGAAAGGATTGAACTGCCCGGGGGCGACATTCACCCGGCGTGGCGCGTGAGTTACGGTGACAACGAGGTGTTCGTGAAATGCGACGCCCGTGAACAACTGCCGATATTCACCGCCGAGGCCGATCAGCTGGCGTTGCTGGCGCGCAGCAAAAGCGTGCGGGTGCCGGAAGTGTACGGCGTCGGCAGCGATCGCGATTACAGCTTCCTGCTGCTGGAGTATCAGCAGCTGAAACCCCTCGACGCTCACGGCGCCTACTGCCTGGGGCAACAACTGGCGCATTTGCACCAGTGGAGCGAGCAACCGCAGTTCGGTCTCGACTTCGACAGCGATCTGACCACCACCCCGCAACCCAACGCCTGGCAACGCCGCTGGTCGGAATTCTTCGCCGAGCAGCGCATCGGCTGGCAGCTGCAGCTGGCGGCGGAAAAAGGCATGACCTTCGGCGACATCGACGACATCGTCGATCGGGTGTATCTGCGCTTGCAGCACCACCAACCGCAGCCTTCCCTGCTGCACGGCAACCTGTGGCCGGGCAACTGCGCGATGACCGCCCACGGGCCGATACTGTTCGATCCGGCCAGCTACTGGGGCGACAGAGAGTGCGATTTGGCGATGCTGCCGCTGTATCCGGAGCTGCCGCCGCAGATCTACGACGGCTATCAGAGCGTGTGGCCGCTGGGGGCCGGATTTATCGAGCGCCAGCCGCTGTATCAGCTGTACTACCTGCTCAACCGCAGCAACCTGTTCGGCGGCCAGCATTTGGTGGCTGCGCAACGTGCGGTGGAGGCGCTGTTGCAGCCGGAAGCGTCATAACGTTCCGGGGCGCCGCTGGGCGCCCCGTTCATGGTTCAGGCCGCGCCAGCCAACTGCCCCAACAGGCGGATCACGAACCAGGCGATCACCGCAATCACGATCGGCAGGATGTACAGCGGAAAGTACTGCAGGAAAATGGTGTGGTGCGGCAGCGTGATGCGTTCCTCCAGTTGCTGACGCGTGTGCCCTTCGCTGCCCTTGGCCTGCTCCAGGATCATCTGATCTTCCAGTCCTTCGCGAATGAACTTGACCTGACGCGACATGCGCGCGCCGGAAGCCTGCAATGCCAGCCCGACGAAGATCAATATATAGATGATGATGAACATCAAATTGGCGCCGCTGAACAGGCTTTTATCCACGTCCGGCACCGGCGAGTTGTACCAGAAAAGGTTCAGGAACGGCGTATTGAAACGCACCATGTCCACCATCACGTGGACAAAATCCAGCATCACTGCGTTGATGCCCTTGGTTTTTTCACTGTGCTGATAGATAAAGCCCAGCACGGAAATCAGCGTCGACAGCAACGCCGGGATAAAAACCACCCATCCGAGAATGCGTTTCAAAATGGCGATACGCCCGGCCTGTTGATACGTCATGTGTTCCCCTTGTTAGCGACGTAACCGAATCGGCTAAGTCTACCTGCAGTTGGCGAAACTCGCCCACCGTTTTCTTCATTCCCGCTGTGCTACAAGCTTAGCCGAATTCGCCGAAATCAACTGCTTAACGACATCCGGGCACTATCATTGAAGAGATAACGTTATCCGTTTAGCCAGAGGCCGCCATGATTCGACTGATTATCTTATTGCTGGGCGCGCAGGCGCTGCACGGCCAGCGCCGCCTGCTGGTGCTGTTCGGTTGGCTGTGGATAGCCGCAGGGGCGCTGATGCTGTTCGACATACTGCAGGATGGCCGGTCCGTGCTGGCGCTGGATGCGCTGGCGGTCATCCTGGCGCTGGAGGGGCTGGTGGCGATATCCGCCGCGCTGGTGATCGGCTCTTCGGCCAGCAGGCCGGTGCTGCTGAAGGGGCTGGGCTTCGTGTTTATGGCCTTTTTAACGTTGGACGTGCCCGCAGACGATAACATCGTCGCCACCGTGGTGTTTGGCAGCGCGCTGCTGCTTGACGGCGCCGTGCGCATCGCCTCCTCCACGGTGATTCAGCACAGTCGATGGAAAGGCGTGGCGCTGGCGGGCGGCGGCGAGATCCTGCTTTCGTTGATGATCTTTGTCGGCTGGCCGGCGCCGCACCGGATGACGGTGCCCTTTTGCCTCGGCGTGATGATGGTGCTTTCCGGCTGGGCTTTATTGCGTATCGCCCGCAGACTGACAAACTTCTCTCTGAATCAGCACCCCGCGCGGCAGCCATCCTCCCCGGCGGATGAAACCACGCCGCTCACGGTGTATGTCTGGACACCGATTGGCGCGGCTAAAGATCCGCGCCGGCGTTACATCGTCGACCGATACATCGCGGCGGTCGACGGCGGCGGCAATATCTCCACCGGTCACGCCGCCCTGGCGCTCGCGCCGGACGTGTATATCAGCCACTACCCGCTCAACGACATCAGCCATTCCGTTCAGGATTTCCGTCAGTTGCTGCATGCAGGCGAACAGAACAACGTCGACGGGCGTTTCCTGCCCGACCTGGCGGGCGAGATCGCCGCCTGGTGCCCACCGGACAAGAAAATTCAATTCTACCGCTATAACCCGGCGGCGCTGCGCGCATTCTGGCTGCGTTATCGGCAGGACGCCACCTACAATCTGACCCGGCGCAACTGCTCCACCACTGTCATCGGCGCGCTCGACAGCGCGTTGGAAGGCGTGCTGGGCGATAAACATCTGTGGCGCCGTTTTCTGTTGCTGGTGCTGGATCCCAACCTGTGGATGCTGGCGGTACTGCGCAGCCGCGGTGAAAGCATGACCTGGACGCCGGGGTTGGTGCTGGACTATGCGCGCATGTTGCAACAGGTTTCCGAGCGTCAACACCAGCGATGGTGGCTAAAATTGCGCGAAGTGTGGAATATCCTGCGTTTTGGCAAAAGCCACACGCGCAGGCAAAGGTTTTAGTCTCGTCACCGGCGATGATAAAGTGTCGGGCACATTCACCCGCGCCGGCAGGAGTTAACCGCTAATGGCTTATTCGCAACGCATTGAAACCGCAATTTTTGATATGGACGGCTTGTTGATCGACTCGGAACCGCTGTGGCTGCAGGCCGAGCTGGATATCTTCGGCGCGCTGGGCTTGGCTCTGTCCGACCGTCACAAGCTGCCGGACACGCTGGGGCTGCGCATCGATCTGGTGGTGAAAATGTGGTACCAGGCGATGCCGTGGCAAGGGGTTACGCTTGAAGAGGTGTCGGCGCGGATTATCGAGCGCGCCATCGAGCTGGTGCACGAGACGCGCCCGCTGCTGCCTGGCGTCCGGCAGGCGCTGGAGCTGTGCCGCAGCCAGGGGCTGAACATCGGTCTCGCCTCCGCCTCGCCGCTGCACATGCAACGGCAGGTGCTGAAGATGTTCGATCTTGAAGGCTACTTCGATCAATTGGTTTCCGCCGAATACCTGCCGTACAGCAAACCGCATCCGGAGGTCTACCTGATCGCCGCCGAACGCCTGGGCAGCGATCCGTTGCGCTGCATCACGCTGGAAGACTCCTTTAATGGCATGATCGCCACCAAGGCCGCGCGCATGCGTTCCATCGTGATCCCGGCCGCCGAATACCGCCACGACCCGCGCTGGGCGCTGGCGGATCACCAGTTGGAGACCCTCGAACAGCTCACCCCTGCCCACTTTGCCTGATTCTGCGGCGCCGGGCACCGGCGCCCTGCGGCATAAAAGGGATCCGCACCGCAAAATAAACGAAACACCGTTTCATTTTATTGAATTGGCGTGACGTTCTCATTATGCTGCATGGCAGGGAAAGCGACGGCCCGCAGCGCGTTGTCACTGCCACGCAGCGCGCTTCAAGGCCGCCGCTTCCTCCCGCCGCACACCGTAAAACCGCGCTCGTTGCTTTCCGTTTCACTCCCCCCATTGCCCGCTTTTTGTTCTCGCCCGTCAAAATCGATGATTTGTTACCCATTGCCGTAACAAGCCGTTGTAAAACAGGGGAAAATAAACAATTGGTTACAGGGTAACTGCTTCCACTACTGGGAATTTTCCCATATACTGGATAAATTAACAGTTTACCAGCCGGAATCGCAACAGCATGACCGCGGAAGGACACCTTATATTCTCTGTCGCTTGCGCGATCTTCGCCAAGAAGGCGGAAGTGACGCCAGAGCTGGCTACCGGCGACTGGTGGCACATCATACCCGCCGCGCTGCTGACCTCGCTGCTGCCGGACATCGATCACCCCAAGTCGGTGCTGGGCCAGCGCCTGCGCTGGATTGCCCTGCCCATCGCCCGCGCCTTCGGCCACCGTGGTTTCACCCACAGCCTGCTGGCGATCGCCGGCGGCATGGCGCTGTTCCAACTGGACGTACCGCGCAGCTGGCCGATCCCGGCCGATGCGCTGCACGCCATGATCATCGGCTACTTCAGCCATCTGTTGGCCGATATGCTCACCCCCGCCGGCGTGCCGCTGTTGTGGCCATGCCGCTGGCGTTTTCGCCTGCCGCTGCTCAACTCACAAAAAGGCAACCAGCTGGAGCGGGTGCTGTGTCTGTGCCTGGTGGCGTTTGCCATCTGCTGGCAAGGTGATTTCACCCTGCCGGTGCAATCCTATGTCGAGCAAATCAGAAATATCAGACTCTGATCACAAAAAACCGCCTAACCCATCACCTTAAAGTATATAAAACGAACAAAAACACACAAAAAGCTATATCAAATTCCATTTGGATATAAGTAGGCCACTCAGCAAACTGTTACGATATTTACATCGCGACATACGTGATGCGTAGTCGTTTTTATAAGAAAGATTATTGGAGACATTGGGGATGAATCTTCCGCTCGTGATTAACGTGCTGGTGTTTGTCGCGCTCCTTTTGCTGCTGGCGCAAACCCGCCACAAGCAATGGAGCCTGGCGAAAAAAGTGCTGGTCGGCCTGGTGGTCGGCGTGGTGTTCGGTCTGGGCCTGCAGCTGGTGTACGGCTCCGATAACCCGGTACTGAAAGAATCCATCAGCTGGTTCAACATCGTCGGTAACGGCTATGTGCAACTGCTGCAAATGATCGTCATGCCGCTGGTGTTCGCCTCGATCCTGAGCGCGGTGGCCAAGCTGCATAACGCCTCTTCGCTGGGCAAAATCAGCGTCCTCACTATCGGCACGCTGCTGTTCACCACGCTGATCTCGGCGCTGGTGGGCGTGCTGGTCACCAACCTGTTCGGCCTGACCGCCGAAGGCCTGGTGCAGGGCGCGCAGGAAAGCGCGCGCCTGACGGCGATCCAGACCAACTACGTGGGTAAACTGGCCGATCTGACGGTGCCGCAGATGGTGCTGTCGTTCATCCCGAAAAACCCGTTCGCCGATCTGACCGGCGCCAGCCCGACCTCGATCATCAGCGTGGTGATTTTCGCCACCTTCCTCGGCGTGGCGGCGCTGCAGCTGCTGAAAGACGACAAGCCGAAAGGCGAGCGCGTGCTGGTGGCTATCGACACCCTGCAGGCCTGGGTGATGAAGCTGGTGCGTCTGGTCATGAAGCTGACGCCGTACGGCGTGCTGGCGCTGATGACCAAAGTGGTCGCCGGTTCCAACATTCACGACATCGTCAAGCTCGGCAGCTTCGTGGTGGCCTCCTATATCGGTCTCGCCATCATGTTCGTGGTACACGCCATCCTGCTGGCCTTCACCGGCGTGAACCCGATGAAGTTCTTCCGCAAGGTGTGGCCGGTAATCACCTTCGCCTTCACCAGCCGCTCCAGCGCCGCCAGCATTCCGCTGAACGTGGAAGCGCAGACCCGTCGCCTGGGCGTGCCGGAATCCATCGCCAGCTTCTCGGCATCGTTCGGCGCCACCATCGGCCAGAACGGCTGTGCGGGCCTCTACCCGGCGATGCTGGCGGTGATGGTGGCGCCGACCGTCGGCATCAACCCGCTGGATCCGGTGTGGATCGCCACCCTGGTCGGCATCGTCACCATCAGCTCCGCCGGCGTGGCGGGCGTGGGCGGTGGCGCCACCTTCGCTGCGCTGATCGTGCTGCCGGCGATGGGCCTGCCGGTGACGCTGGTCGCGCTGCTGATCTCGGTCGAGCCGCTGATCGACATGGGCCGTACCGCGCTGAACGTCAACGGTTCCATGGCGGCGGGCACCATCACCAGCCAGCTGATGAAGCAAACCGACAAAGCCGTGATGGACAGCGAAGACGAAGTCGAATTAGCGCATCGCTAACGCCGTCTCAGAACGAAAAAACCGGGGATAATCCCCGGTTTTTTTACGCCCCGCGTTCGGTCGTTACGGCCGCTCGCCGTTGGCCAACCGCCGGTTGATGTCGGCGATCGCTGCCGGCAATTGCGCCAGCGTGTCTATCACATAGTGCGCGCCCGCCGCGTACAGCTTATCGGCGGCCGCCGCGCGGCGGCTCTCTATCTCGCCCGCCGTCATCCGGCGATACTCCTGCCAGGTGGCGCCAAACTCGTTACCGGACAGCGCCAGCCCGACGCTCCACATCCCGGCGTTCAGCCCTTCGGCAATGCCCGGCACCGCGTCATCCACCTTCACGCAATGCGCCACCGCATCGATGCCCAGCGCGATAACGTTCTGCAACGCCATCCACGGCCCCGGCCGGCCACCGGCCGCGAGATCGTCGGTGGCGACCCAGTAATCCGGCGCGTAGCCGCGCTGCGCGGCGGCGGGCACCAGCACCTCCATCACCGCACGCGGATAGCCGGAGCAGGAACCGATTTTAATGCCCTGTTCGCGCAGAGCGGCGATCGCCTGCGGCACGCCCTCTATGGGATCGGCGAAGTCGATCACTTTAGCGATTTGCAGCGGCATAAACGCCTGATACAGCGCGTCAATGTCCTGATGGCTCATCGAGCGTCCCAGCTTCTGCCGCCAGCGCGCGTCAACCGCCGGCAGCTTGCCCAGCGCCTCGATGTGCTGCCATTTGCCCAGCCCCATCGGAATGCGCGCCTCCGCCAGGCTGATGTCGATATCGAAGGTTTGCTTGAACGCCTCGACGAAAATCTGCGTTGGCGCAAAGGAGCCGAAGTCCACCGTGGTGCCCGCCCAGTCGAGGATCACTGCGTTGATCTGTTTCATGGTCAATCCTTATTGATTCCAGTACATCGCCTGCCCGACGGCCGCCAGCAAACGTTCGATATCTTGCGGATAGATTTCGCCGATGTTGCCGATACGGAAGCAGTCGCTTTGCGACACTTTACCGGGATAAATCACGAAGCCTTGTTGCTTGAGACGCTGATAAAACTCGGCGAAGCGGTATGTGTCGGCCTTTGGCGAATAGAACGCGGTGATGATCGGCGAGTGCAGCGCATCGTCCAGCAGGGTCTCAAAACCCAGCTCGCGCATACCCGCCACCAGCCGCCGCTGATTGGTTTGATAGCGGTGGTGGCGCGCGGCAATGCCGCCCTCTTGTTCCAGCTCTTTCAGCGCCTGCGCGAAGGCCAGCACGGTGTGGGTCGGCGACGTAAAGCGCCATTTGCCGGCCTGGTCTTCCATACAGCGCCACTGGGCGTACAGATCCAGCGACAGCGAGCGTGAACGGCCGGCGCATTTTTCCAGTTCGCTGCGGCGGGCGATGACGAACGCGAAGCCCGGCACGCCCTGAATGCATTTGTTGGCGGAGCTGATCAGAAAATCGATGCCCAGCGCGTCCACATCCAACGGGATGCCGCCAAAGCTGCTCATGGCGTCGACGATAAAGGTCTTGCCATTGCGCGCCGCCAGACCGGCGACCTTCTGCAGCGGATTGAGCATGCCGGTGGTGGTTTCACAGTGCACCATGGCGATATGGCTGATGCGCGCATCGCTTTTCAGCACCGCCTCCATCGCCGCCACGTCCGGTTCATTCACCTCACCGCAGTCGAAAGCATGGTGGTCGATATCCATCAGCCGCGCCATTTCGATCATCCGCGCCCCGTAGGCGCCGTTGTTGACGATCAGCAGCTTGTCGTGCGGGCCGATGACCGTGCCCAGCACGCCCTCTACCGCGAAGCTGCCGCTGCCTTGCAGCAGCACCGAGGTATAACCGGCAGACGGCGTCGCCAGCGCCACCAACCGTTGGCGAACGCGCTGCACCACGCCGAGGTTGTAATCTTCATCCCAGGTGCAGCTGTCATACAGCATCGCCTCTTTCACCGTTTTCGACGTGGTCAATGGGCCGGGGGTCAACAGCAGGTAGTTACGATCGGACATGTTATTCACCTATTGGTCTATACCAGATTGCGATCATTGTGGCGGCAAATTCCTGCCCCGGTCAAACGACAAAGCGCGGTGAAACAAAAAATTCATCTGGCTATGTATAATAAGCGCGTGCCGGAATGTCGGGCCGATGCCATAGCGAGATGAAATGAAAGAACATCAGGGCGATATGCCTCACTACCTGCAGATCAAGGATCAGCTCCAGGCGCGCATTACCCGCGGCGCGCTGCAGGCCGGCGATAAGCTGCCTTCGGAGCGCGAGCTGTGCGCCATCTTCTCCACCACCCGCGTCACCATTCGCGAAAGCCTGGCGCAATTGGAAGCCACCGGCGCCATCTACCGCGCCGATCGCCGCGGCTGGTTCGTCACGCCGGAACGGCTGTGGCTGGATCCGACGCAGAACACCAACTTCCACCGTCTCTGTCAGGAGCAAGGGCGCACGCCGCGCACCGCGCTGCTGTCCGGCGAAAAAACCACGGTGCCGCTCGACGTCATGCAGCCGCTGGCGCTCGAACCGTTCGATCAGGTGTATCTGCTGCGCCGCGTGCGCTATGCCGACGGCCGCGCCATCTGCTATTGCGAGAACCACTGCCTGCCGCAGCGGGTACCGGAACTGCTCAGTCACGATCTCAACGGCAGCCTGACCGAGGTTTATCAACAGCATTACGATTTGATTTACAGCAACATGCACCTGTCGTTCTACCCGACCGCCCTGCCTTACCGCGCCGCCAACGCGCTCGGTGCCATGGTCGGCCTGCCCGCGTTGCTGCTGCGTCGACTGAATTACGATCAGCACGGCCGCATCCTCGATTTCGATATTGAATACTGGCGCCACGACAGCCTGCGCATCGAAGTCGATACGCTCTAACCTCGATTATCACGGGGCCGGCGCCCGCCGCCCCGCCTTCCTCACCCACGCTCGATCCCCCTTTTAAGGCAAATATATTTTGCCGCTTTCATTTGTTTGTCATATTTGCCGATTAGCTTGGCCGCATATCTGGTGTATACCAGTTTCGCATTAACCCGCAACAGTGAGGCTGAAGCTATGAAATTTTCTCGTCTGGTCGTGATGACCGCCATCGCACTCGGCGCCGCGCCGGCCTGGGCCGCCGATGCGGTGGTGACCGTCTACTCCGCCGATGGTCTGCACGACGGCGATCACAGCTGGTATCAAACCCAGTTCGACGCCTTCACCCAGGCGACCGGCGTCAAAGTTCAGTACGTCGAAGGCGGCTCCGGCGCCATCGTGGAGCGCCTGTCGAAGGAGCGCAGCAACCCGCAGGCCGACGTGCTGGTGACGCTGCCGCCGTTCATCCAGCGCGCCGCCGCGGAAAAACTGCTGCAGGATTTCACCCCGCAGGATGCGGCGCAGATCGCCGACGCCCAGCCGCAGTTCGTGCCACTGGTGAACAACTACCTGAGCTTCATCTATAACGCCAAACTGCTGCCGCAGGCGCCTGCCAGCTATCAACAGCTGCTGGACGCGCAGTTCCGCAATAAGCTGCAGTACTCCACGCCGGGCCAGGCGGGTGACGGCACCGCAGTGATGCTGCAGGCGTTTCACAGCTTCGGCAGCAAAGATGCCGGTTTCGACTACCTCGGCAAGCTGCAAAGCAACAACGTCGGCCCTTCGGCCTCCACCGGCAAGCTGACCGCGCTGGTCAATAAGGGGGAGCTGCTGGTGGCCAACGGCGATCTGCAGATGAACCTGGCGCAGATGCGCAGCAACCCGAACGTGAAGGTGTTCTGGCCGGCCGGGCCGAACGGCAAGCGCAGCACGCTGGTGCTGCCTTACTACATCGGCCTGGTGCAAGGCGCGCCGCAAAGTGCCAACGGCAAAAAACTGATCGATTTCCTGCTGAGCAAAGAAGCGCAAAGCAGCGTCAGCGCCATTTCCTACGGCATGCCGGTGCGTAAGGACGTCACCCCGACCGACGATAACTTCAGGCAGTCGCAGGCGGCGCTGAAAGGCGTTGAGATCTGGGCGCCGGACTGGAATCAGGTGGTGAGCAGCCTGTCCGCCGATATCTCCCGCTGGCACCAGGTGACCGAATGACGCTGACGATGCCTTCTACCCTCTCTTCCCGCGCCGAGGCGCGGGATAGCAGCCAGGACATCGCCGGGCCGTCGGGCATTCAGCTCGACCGCGTCAGCGTGTCGTATCGCGGCACCGAGGTGCTGAAACCCCTGACGCTCACCATCGCCCCCGGCGAAGTGCTGGCGCTGATCGGCCCCTCCGGCTCGGGTAAAACCACCGTGCTGCGAGCGATCGCCGGCTTCGTGCAGCCCTCCGCCGGGCGTATTGCCATCGGTGACGTCGATGTCACCGACGTGCCGCCCTATGAGCGCGGCCTGGGCATGGTGGTACAGAACTACGCGCTGTTTCCGCATATGCGCGTCGAGGACAATGTGGCGTTCGGCCTGCGCGCGCAGGGCAAGCCGCGCGGCCTGACCGCCGAGCGCGTCGAAGAGGCGTTGGCCATCGTCGGCATGTCCGCCTACGCCAAGCGCTATCCCAACCAGCTTTCCGGCGGCCAGCAACAGCGGGTGGCGATCGCTCGCGCCATCGCGGTGCGCCCCAAAGTATTGCTGCTGGATGAGCCGCTGTCGGCGCTGGACGCGCAAATCCGCCACAGCATGGTGGAAGAGATCGCCCGCCTGCACCGCGAGCTGCCGGATCTGACCATCCTGTACGTCACCCACGATCAGGGTGAAGCGCTGACGCTGGCGGACAAGATCGGCATCATGCGCGACGGCCATCTCATCGCCCACGGCGAAACCCGCGCGCTGTACCATCATCCGACGAACCGCTTCGCCGCCGAGTTCCTCGGCCGCGCCAACCTGCTGCCGGCTACCGCGCTGGAGACCACCACCGGGCAAGGCATGACCACCGTCAGCTGCGCCGGCAAAGTGATCGGCTGTTTCACCTACGGCGCACAACGCGGCTTCGACAAGCTGCTGTGCATCAGGCCACAGCACATTGCGCTCGATGCCGATGCCCAGCGCAGCAACTGCATCATCGGCACGCTGCATGATATTCATTGGCAGGGAGAGTTGACGCACCTGCAGTTCGACGCGGAAGGCCATCCGCTGCGCGTGGTCACCACTCATCGCAGCCGGATGCCGCAGATCGGCGAGCGCGTGCCGCTCTACTTCGCCCCCGACGATGCGGTACTGATCGAGGACTGACATGACCGACTCTACGCTTATTCGCCCGGCCCTGCGGCTGCGTTTGCCGCGCCGCCTGTGGATCCTGTTGCCGCTACTGGTGCTGGCGACGCTGTTTTTCTACCCGTTGGCGCTGATCGTCAAACAGGCGTTTACCGACGATCAGGGGCTATTCAGCGCCGCCGCGCTGCAACAGGTGTTCGAATCCCGCCGCTTTGTCGGCGCTCTGCTCAACACGCTGCAGATTGCGCTGCTGGCGACGCTGGGCTGCCTGGTGCTCGGCACCCTGCTGTCGCTGCTGCTGGTATTCACGCCGTTCCCCGGCAGCCGACTGATCGCCCGGGTGATCGATACCTTTATCGCCATGCCGACCTTCCTCATCACGCTGGCCTTCACCTTTATCTACGGCTCCGCCGGCCTGCTGAACGGCACGCTGATGGCGGCCTTTGGTTTCACCCTGCCGCCGGTGGACTTTCTTTACTCCATCTGGGGGGTGATCCTGGCGGAAATCACCGTGTTTACGCCGCTGGTGATGCGCCCGCTGATGGCGGCGCTGGCGCAGATCGATCGCAGCCAGCTCGAAGCCGCCAGCATCCTCGGCGCCCGGCCGGGGCGCGTGGTGCGCCAGGTGATTTTACCGGCCGCGCTGCCGGCCTTGCTGGCCGGCGGCAGCCTGTGCCTGCTGTTGACCACCAATGAGTTCGGCATCGTGCTGTTTATCGGCGCCAAGGGCGTCACCACGCTGCCGATGATGGTCTACGCCAAAGCGATTCTGGAGGCGGATTACGCCGTCGCCTGCACCATCGCCGTGGTGAATATCGTGCTGTCGCTCGGGTTGTTCTCCCTTTACCGCTACGCCGCGGCGCGCGCCGGGCTGAGGAACTGACGATGTTGATTTGGTCTCGCACCGGCCGCACCCTGACCTGCACGCTGACGGTCACGCTGTTCGCCCTGTTCTTCTGCCTGCCGCTGGCGGTGATCCTGATGTCCAGCCTCAGTGAACAGTGGAACGGCGTGCTGCCGAGCGGCTTCACCCTCAACCACTTCCGCCAGGCGTTCAGCGGCGCCTCCTGGGACGCGCTGGTCGCCAGTCTGGCTATCGGTTTCAGCGCCAGCCTGTTCGCGCTGCTGTGCGGCACCTGGGCGGCGCTGGCGCTGCGCCACCATCAGGGGCGCGGCCAGCGGCTGCTGGGCACGCTGTTTTTCATTCCCAGCGCGGTGCCTTCGGTCTCTATCGGTTTGGGGATGCTGGTGGCGTTCAGCCAGGGGCCGCTGCAGATGAACGGCACCTTCCTGATCGTGCCCGCCGCCCACTTCGTGCTGATTTCCGCCTTTACCTTCGGCAACGTGATGGCCGGGCTGACCCGGCTACCTGGCGACTACGAGAACGTCGCCGCAAGCCTGGGCGCTTCGCCGCTGTTCCGCCTGCGTCACGTCACCCTGCCGATGATCGCCCCCTACATGATCTCCGCCTTCGCACTCAGCCTGTCGCTGTCGATGGGGGAGCTGGGCGCGACCATGATGATCTACCCGCCGAGCTGGGCGACGCTGCCGGTCACGATCTTCAGCCTGACCGATCGCGGCAGCATCGCCAACGGCGCGACGCTGACCATGATCCTGGTGGCGGCCACGCTGTTGCTGATGTTGGTGCTGGAGCGGATTTCTCAGCGGCTGACGCCCGGCGCGAAATAACAACAAGGCGCTGCCATGGCAGCGCCTCGCTCATCGAAACCACGGTCAGAACGGGTAATCGTGATAGCCCTGCTGCTCGGAAATGCGCCGGGCGGCGACGTGCAGCAACGCCACATACTCCTCCCGCGCCGCGTCGGAAAAGCGCAGCGTCGGGAAAGAGATGCTCAGCCCGGCGATCGCCACCCCGAACCTGTCGAATACCGGCACCGCGATGCAGCGGATCCCCGCCTCCTGCTCTTCGACATCTTCGCCGAATCCCTGCTCACGCACCCGCTCCAGCACCGGCAACAGTTCGGCGGCGCTGGTCAGGGTATGCTCGGTGCTGCGGGTAAATTCAATCTGCGACAGGATCTGCGCCACCTCCTCCCGATCGCGCCAGGCCAGCAGCACTTTACCGATGGCGGTGCTGTGCAGCGGGTTGCGGCGACCGATGCGCGAATACATGCGCAGGTTGTACATCGCGTCGATCTTGTGGATATAGACAATGCCGTCCTCATCCAGAGCGCCGAGGTGGATGGTTTCGCGGGTGCGGTTCGACAGTTCACGCATCTGCACGTCGGCGCTGCGGATCAGATCGACGTTCTGCAACGATTTGGCGCCCAGTTCGAACAGCTTGAGCGTCAGCGCATACTTTTCCGTCTCGCCTTCCTGCGATACGTAGCCCAATGCTTTCATGGTTTGCAGAAAACGGTAGACGGTGCTTTTGGACATCATCACCCGCTGGGACAGCTCGGTAATGCCAATCTCGCGCTCATCGCCAAGCGCCTGCAAAATGCCGAACACCTTCATCACGGATGAGACGGCATCCGGTTGCTTGTCTGAATCTGCGTTAGCCATGGTGAATGCCCTACTTAACGGTTTTGTTTCAGGAAATTTAAACAAGGGTTTCAGTATAATCGGAACAGATCGCGACACGCAACGCACATGGGCGCTAAGCGATTGAAGCCAAATGGATAACCCCGGCCCGCTCACCGCTATTTACAATTAAGCGGGCAACGGGCATGCAATCGCAGGCGATTATGATTAGCATGATAATACTCCCCTGAATAAATACCGCTGAGACCAACATGCGTCCTTGTTCCGACGGCCTCCCCGTCCCGCAACGCTATGGGGCGATCCTCGCCATCGCCCTCGGCATTACCGTATCGGTGCTCGACGGCGCGATAGCCAACGTGGCGCTGCCCACCATCGCGCGCGATCTTAACGCCAGCCCGGCCAGCTCCATTTGGGTGGTCAACGCCTATCAGTTGGCGATCACCGTCTCTCTGCTGTCACTGGCGTCGCTAGGCGATCTGGTCGGCTATCGCCGCATCTATCAGGCCGGGTTGCTGGTGTTCAGCATCACCTCGCTGTTCTGCGCCCTGTCCGACTCGCTGCTCACCCTGACCATCGCCCGCGTATTGCAAGGCTTTGGCGCCGCCGCCATTATGAGCGTCAACACCGCGCTGATCCGCATCATCTACCCGCAACGCTTTCTCGGCCGCGGCATGGGCATCAACTCGCTGATCGTCGCCTGCTCCTCGGCGGCCGGGCCGACGGTGGCGGCCGCTATCCTGTCGGTCGCGTCCTGGCAGTGGCTGTTCGCCATCAACCTGCCGATCGGCATCGTCGCGCTGCTGCTGGGGATGAAATTCCTGCCGGCTAACGGTCAAAAAAGCGATAGCCGCCGTTTCGATCCTACCAGCGCGGTGCTGAACGCGCTGACCTTCGGCCTGCTGATCACCGCCATCAGCGGCTTCGCCCAGGGCCAGAGCCTGACGCTGATCTTCAGCGAGATTGCCGCGCTGCTGGCGATTGGCGCGGTGTTCGTGCGCCGCCAGCTGCGCCAGGAATTTCCGTTGCTGCCGGTCGATCTGCTGCGCATCCCGATCTTCGCCCTGTCGATGGGCACCTCAATCTGCTCGTTCGCCGCGCAAATGCTGGCGATGGTGTCGCTGCCGTTCTTCCTGCAAAGCGCGTTGGGCCGCGACGAAGTGGCGACCGGGCTGCTGCTGACGCCGTGGCCGCTGGCGATCGTGGTGATGGCGCCGATCGCCGGCCGGCTGGTGGAGCGCGTGCACGCCGGCCTGCTGGGCTGCATTGGACTGGCGGTGTTCGCGGTCGGGCTGTTCTCGCTGGCGCTGCTGCCGGCGGCGCCGTCGAATATGGACATCATCTGGCGCATGGTGCTGTGCGGCGCCGGTTTCGGCCTGTTCCAGTCGCCCAACAACCACACCATCATCTCCGCCGCACCGCGCAACCGCAGCGGCGGCGCCAGCGGCATGCTGGGCACCGCTCGCCTGCTGGGGCAAACCTCGGGAGCCGCGCTGGTGGCGCTGATGTTCAACCTGTTCCCTACCTCCGGCACCCACGCTTCACTGATCCTGGCTGGGGTGTTCGCCACCCTGGCGGCGGCGGTCAGCAGCCTGCGCATCACTCAACCGACGACGCAAACGGCGCAGCCCAGCCGCGAGGTGAAATAGAGGGCATAGAAAGAGCCGGGCCCCAATCCGATGTGGCCTGCCTGAGCCGGGTCACGTCGAGCGCGATGCAGGCCTGGCGTCAGTCGCCGCTCCTCAAAGGGCTGCGGCCCTGTCGTAGACATGCTAAATAGGCGTCGTCATCCGGATACCAGCCAACAATGCGTTGGCCGTCGTTACCCACCCCTCGAAGCCCTTCAGTAAGCCAGGGGCGAACATGCGCTTGATCAGATCTTCGGCCTGAGCGCTGTCGATGCGGCAATCGCAGCGCGTGTTTCCGTCAACCTGAACGAAGTTCTGCAACGAAGCGAGACACCGCGCATCGAGATCGCCATGGACATGGATAAACTCCCCCGTCTCTACCAGGGTGAGCGCGGTCAGATCTCCCCCCACCACGAACGCACCGTCGTTTCCTGAGCTGCAATAGGCATGGCGTATGCGGACATCATCACGCACGACCAGTCCGCCCCAGCAAATCAGCGTATCCGCCTGCAGCCGCCCCAGCACGACAATGCCGCCGTCCTCGCACTGCGGCGATACCGCCAGGCATCCTTCCACGATCATATCGCCGTCCACGATCAGGTAATCGTAATCGTGGCTGTCGTGCTCGTCGGGGAAAAATGCCGGGAGGTGAAGATCGCCTGAATGCCAGCGAATAGCTGGCCGTTCAGCATCGTCATCATGCCGGTTGAACAGTTCCGCAACCGCATCGGCGATACCGCCTGTCAATTCCGCCAGGCGCGCCGGTAGCTCATCACCGTTGAGCAAGGGAAGGTGGTTGATTTTCATAGGGCCTCAGGGACAAATGTCATTGCGCCAAAGCATATAACATGCGCTTCCAAAGCCAAACAGCCGGTCGTCACTCAGCCAGGATGCGGCTTACCCTCTTTCATGGTCGTCTCGCTCCGCGGCGGTAAACGCACAGAGAGGCCGACAGACGTTATTCGAAGGCGGGCTTTATGGACTTCGGGGGGCTCTTGCACCACGTTAACCCCCGTCGACGCTGAAAAAGCGGTTCAGGCATGCCATAAAAAAACCCCGGCAAGCCGGGGTTTTTCATTTCATTCAGCCGATTACTTCAGGTACTGGCCGGTACGCAGCGCTTCGATACGCTTGTCGAGCGGCGGGTGCGACATGAACAGCTCGCTGAACGACTTGGATTTACCATTAATGCAGAACGCCATCATGCTGCCCGCTTCCTGCGGTTCATAGCTGGTTTTCAGACGCTGCAAGGCAGCGATCATCTTCTCGCGGCCCACCAGTTTGGCGGAGCCGGCGTCGGCATAGAACTCGCGGTGACGCGAGAACCACATGGTGATGATGCTCGCCAGGATGCCGAACACCAGTTCCAGCACCATCGACACGGCGAAGTAAATCATCGGGTTGCCGTTGCCTTCCCCTTCGCCATCCCCGTCGCGGTTGCCGAGGAAACCGGCAGCGACCTGCGCAATGAGGCGCGAAATGAAGATCACGAAGGTGTTCACGATGCCCTGAATCAGGGTCATGGTCACCATATCGCCATTGGCGACGTGGCTGATTTCGTGCGCGATGACCGCTTCCGCTTCGTCACGGCTCATGCTCTGCAGCAGGCCGGTGCTGACGGCGACCAGCGAGGCGTCGCGGCGTGCGCCGGTGGCGAAGGCGTTGATGTCCGGCGCGTGGTAGATAGCGACCTGCGGCATGGCGATGCCCGCCTGCTGCGACTGACGGCGCACCGTTTCCAGCAGCCAGTTTTCGGTTTCGTTACGCGGTTGTTCAATCACTTCCCCGCCGACGGAGCGCAGCGCCATCCACTTGGACATCAGCAACGACACGAAAGCGCCGCCGAAGCCGAACAGACCGGCCATGATCATCAGGCCCTGAACGCTACTGGATTGGATTCCTGTCAGGCTGAGCACCAGCCCGAAAACCAACATCACCGCCAGGTTGGTGAGCAGGAACAGAGCTATACGCATCATAAAATGTTTACTTCCTCATAAATGTTAACAAAACACTGTCCAGATACCCTGGATCGTATGGGCATTCGTCACAGTTTCAAGAGTCTCGCGTCATTAACCTACTAAAAATACGAAACTTTACAAAAACGACGCGCGACCGGGATTTGGCAAATTGTAAACGATTGTTGCGCAAGGCGGAGGGATTCTGCAGAAAAATTTCTTTGTCCGCACGCCATGACAACGAGAAACGTTATCCTCACGCTTTATAGGTCAATATTCGCTCCGCACGTTTCATCATGCCCCGCCTGATTCAGCGGCGACGAAAGTTTGAATCTCGCGATTAATTGTTACATTATAACATCACAACTAATCGTAAAGGGATGTCAATCATGTTATCGCGTATCGTCTGGATGCTGGCGACGTGGCTGCTTTTCTGCCAGGTCGCGCACGCTGAAATTCACCTCACCGACGTTGAAGGACGCCAGGTTACCCTGGCCGCCCCCGCACAGCGCGCCTATATCGGCTTTTACTACGAAGATTTTCTGGCGGTGAACGGCCCGGAGAGTTATCAACAGGTCGTCGCCTTCTCCAAAAGCGACTGGGCGTTGCGCGCCAGCCAATGGGCGCGCTATCAGGCGGCGCTGCCACGGCTCGCTCAGCTGGTCGATGTCGGTTCGCTCTATAACCAGAGCTTCGATTTTGAACGCCTGCTGACCACGCGACCAGACCTGCTGATCCTGGCGAAGTGGCAGCTCGACGGCTTCGCCAACTTCCTGCCGGTGCTGCAACAGCTCAACATTCCTTACATCGTCGTCGACTTCAATCAGGGCGTTGAAGTCAAGCTCGCCAGCATCCGGTTGATGGGCCAGGCGATGGGCCACGCCGAGCGAGCGGAACGGCTGGCCGAAGAATATCGCCAAAGCCTCGAGGATACCCGGCGGCGCATCCGCCAGGCGCAGCTGCCGCCGCCGGTCACCTACATTGAGCTGGGGGACAAGGGCCCCGGCGAGTACGGCAGCAGCTATGGCGCATCGATCTGGGGGCCGCTGCTGCAGCTGGCCGGCGCCGACAATATCGCCGCCGGCGTCGTCGGCAGCCCTTCTCCGTTGCGTGCCGACTATGTCCTGACCCAACGGCCCGAGGTGATTTTTCTCGCCGGTGGCGACTGGGAAAACATGCCGAACGCCGTGCCGATGGGCTACGGCACGCAGGCAGCCCCCCTCCAGACGCGCCTGGCGCAATACGCCCGGCGGGCGGGATGGCCGCAGCTGCCGGCGGTAAAAAATCAGCGTCTTTATGCGCTCTACCATGGCGGCGCGCGCACGATATACGATTTTATCTTTGTCCAGTATCTGGCGAAAGCGCTCTATCCCGCCGCGTTTGCCGATGTTGATCCCGCGCGCAATCTGGCGCAGTTCTACCATCAATATTTGCCGATAGAGGCGGACGGCGTCTTCTTGCAACGCTGGCAAGGAGAATAACCGTGGCCCTCACAGGACGTGCGTTTTTGCGACGGCGCAGGCTGCGCCGCGGGCTACTGACGCTGGCGCTGCTCGGCGCGCTGCTGGCGGCGACCGCCATCGATCTCACCGTCGGCGCCGCGCAACTTGGCCTCACGGATATCGTGCGGATGCTTTGGCCCGGCTCTGCGCCTGGCAACGCACTGCATCAGGCGGTTTTCTGGTCGATTCGCTTGCCGATGACGCTCACCGCCCTGGTGGTCGGCGCCAGCCTGGCGCTGGCGGGCCTGCTGATGCAGACCGTGCTGGCCAATCCCCTCGCCAGCCCCTATACGCTGGGGATCTCTGCCGCGGCGGGGTTCGGCGCGGCGCTGGCGATCCTCACCGGCTTCAGCCTGGGCGGCGCGTTGGCGCTGGGCACGCCGCTGCTGGCTTCGCTGATGGCGTTGCTCGCCTGCGTGCCTGTCTATCTGCTGGGACAACGCCGCGGCATGACGCCGCAAATATTAGTGTTGAGCGGCATCGTGGTGCTGTTTTTCTTTCAGTCGCTGCAATCGCTGCTGCTGTTTCTGGCCTCACCGGAAGCCATGCAGCAAATTGTCTTTTGGCTGTTCGGCAGCCTGCTCAAAGCCAATATGCACGGCGTGGCGATCACCGGCGTCGTGTTGCTGTGCGCGCTGTTCGTCAGTCTGCGGCTCGCCTGGCGGCTGACGGCGCTGTCCGCCGGCGAAGAGCAGGCCCAGGGGCTGGGCATCAATGTCAGCGCCTTGCGCAAGCTGGCCTTTCTGCTGGCGACCTTGCTGACGGCCGCCTCGGTCTCGTTTGTCGGCACCATCGGGTTCGTCGGGCTGATCGCCCCGCATTTCGCCCGCTTTCTGGTGGGTGAGGATCAGCGCTACCTGATCTGCATTTCCGCCCTCTGCGGCAGCCTGCTGCTGCTGTGCGCCTCGATCGTCGCCAAGCTGGTGATGCCGAACGGCGTGGTGCCCATCGGCATCGTTATCGCCCTGATCGGCGTGCCGGTGCTGTTTTACTTCGTCACTCGACAGGTTAAACGCCCATGACTCAACTGACCCTCACCCGCGTCGGCGTCTCGCTGCATCGCCGCTCGCTATTGGCAGACGTTTCATTGAGCTGGCCTGAGGCGCAGCTCGGCGGCATCATCGGCCCCAACGGCGCCGGCAAATCGACGCTGCTCAAAGCGATTAATCGCATGGTGCCGTGCAGCGGCGAGATCGCTTACCGCGAACGCCCTCTCGATCCGAAAACCAGCCGTATCGCCTATGTGCCGCAGCTTAATCGCTGCGATTCGGCATTGACCGCTTTTGACATGGTGCTGCTGGGCAAGGTACGGCAGTTGAGCTGGCGCGTCAGCGCCGCCCAGGCCGATGCGGTCGAACAGGCGCTGGCGGAATGCGGCATTTCCGCGCTCGCCGATCGCCCCTTCAACCGCCTCAGCGGCGGCCAGCGACAGTTGGTGATGCTGGCTCAGGCCTTCGTCTCTCAGCCGCAGATCATTTTGCTCGACGAACCCACCAGCGCACTGGATATCCACCACCAGCTGCGCGTGCTCAATCAGATCGCCGACTATGGCCGGCGTCACCGCTGCATCACGCTGCTGGTGATCCACGATCTGGGGCTGGCGCTGCGCTATTGCCACTCACTCACGCTGCTCGCGCACGGACGCGTCGTTTGCCACGGCGATACCCATCAGATGATGGGACATCCGATGGTGTCTCGCGTATTTGGCGTCGACATCGAAAACGGCGTCAGCCCGCAGGGCTACCCCTATCTGCTGCCGACACAGCTGTTACACGCACACGGAGAATCCCCATGTACACTCTGACCAAGGCGGACATGCTGGCGCAACTCGCCGGCTTGCAACAGGAAATTCACCAGCTTCACCGTTCCGCCCGGCAAGATCGACGCCATTTTTCCCTGCTGGAACGTCGTTTCAGCCGCCTGCAGGCCTTTAACGACGAACCGCAGCTGCAGGCCTACCGTCGAAAGCTGGAAAACGACCGTTTGATCACGGCGCAGATCGCCCAACTGCGGGCGACAGCCAACGCCGCGTTGTGCGACTACGAGAAACATCGCGTCTCGGCGCTGTGCCGGGAACCGGCGCAAACCAACGCCTACCTGAACAGTTTCGACCGCGCGCTGCAGCTGGAGATCGCGGCCGCCGACATTAAACCCGGCGAACGGGTGCTGCTGGTGGGCAGCGGCGCATTGCCCACCACGGCGCTGGCGCTGGTCGCCAGGCTCTCCGCCACCGTCATTTGCTACGATTGCGATCCGGCGGCCCAGCGTTTTGCCCGCCGGCTCACGCGCCACCTGGGGCTGGTGCAGCAGATGCCCTGCATCGACAAGCTGAACGGCCTGACGCGCAACGATATCGATCACATCATCATCGCCTCTCTGGTGGCGGACAAGCAGGGTTTGCTGAAGGCGCTGCGGCCTTTGCTGCCCCAGTGCGGCAAATTGCTGGTGCGCTATGGCAATGGCCTCAAGTCGATCTTCAACTGCCCTTACCACCACCAGGCCGCCGGCTCGCCCTGGCGCGTCAGCGGTAAACCGCTCGCCACCCCGCTGTACGATCTGTTGATTTTGGAGCCTCACCGCCATGAATAATGCCTTTCCCACCCTGATCCTCGGCGCCGGCCCGGCGGCGATCCAACTGGCTGCGGACATCAAGGCCGCGGCCAATGCGCACATCGGCCTGTACAACCGCCCCAGCGAAAAAGGGCGCCGCCTGAAGCAACATCTGGCGCACACGCCCAGCCTGTGGCTGACGGGCGCCGGTAAGGCGCAGCGCACCCAAGACGATGCGCAGGTGACGATTGATCGCTATTACGATGATCTGGCGCTCGTCGGCGGCGACTGGCACCGACTGATCCTTGCCGTCCCCGCCGATCAATACCATGACGTGCTGCAACAGGTGCCATGGGCGGCGTTGCCCCAACTGCGCTCACTGATCCTGCTCTCTCCCTCCATCGGCTCCGGCCTGATGGCGCAAAGCCTGCTGCAGGACGCCGGGCAATCCCACGTCGAGGTCATCAGCCTGTCGAGCTACTACGCCGACACCAAGTACCAGAACGCCGAACAGCCTTACCGCGCCTACACCAAGGCGTTCAAGCAGCGGATTTATCTGGCCGGCGCAGGCGCAAGGTCAGACTGCGCCGAACTCGACTGGCTTTGCTCGCTGCTGGCGCGTCACGGCATTGACGCCCAACGCGGCGACAGCCTGCTCGCCGCCGAGCGCTTCAGCATCACCAATTATGTTCATCCTCCGCTGGCGCTGGCCGAAACCACGCTGCAGGCGATATTCCAGCCGCAGGCGCCGATCCAGTACCTGTATAAAACCCACCCCGAGGGCCCCATCTGTCCCGAGGCGATCGCCGACATGCTGGCGCTCTCGCAGGATTACCAGCAGTTGCTCAACCGGCTCGGCATCGAGGCCATTAACCTGCTGCGCTTTTTGAATGACGACAACTACCCGGTTCCGCCCCGCATGGTGAGCCGCCGCTGGATTGACCAATTCCCGCAGCTCGCGCCGACGGAGCAATGCTATGCGCTGTTTACGCGTTATACCGCGCTGCTGGTCGATCCCTATTCCGAGCCGGACGCGCAGGGCCGCTACTATGATTTTTCCGCCGTCAGGGTCGCCCGCGTCTTCCAGGATGCCCAGGGGTGCTGGCGCCTGCCGCGCGTGCCGCAAGAGGACGTGCGCAAACTGCGCGTCCTGGTCTTGCTGGCGCAGCGGCTTGACGTCGAGATGCCCGCCGCCCAGCGTCTGTTGGCGCGCTTTCAGCAGGCGCTGCAGCACTTCGTCACCCGGATCGGCGCCGAGCATTGCCATCGTTCGTTGCTGGACGATACCTGCGACGAGCAGGCGGACATCATTTACCGACAATGGCGGAGACAAGCATGAATCAGGGTGCCTTACTGGCCATTTTTGCCTCGTTGATTTTCAGCGTCATGAACGCGCTGGTTAAAACCATCTCCGATGCTATTCCCACCGGTGAAATCGTATTCTTTCGCAGCAGCATCGGCTGTGTGCTGGTTCTGCTGCTGATGTACCGCCACCGCATCGCCTTCAGCCGCGTAGACCGGCCGCTGCTGGTGTTGCGCGGCACCATGGGCGGGCTGTATCTCATTTGTTATTTTTACAGCATTGCCCATCTGACGCTGGCCGACGCCAGCATGCTGGCCTATCTGTCGCCGTTTTTCTCCATTTTGCTCTCCTTGCTGGTGCTGCGTGAACGGGTCAACGCCTGCACCGCGTTTTGGCTGGCGATGGTCATCATCGGCGCCGTGCTGCTGGTGCGGCCGTGGCACTTCTCGGCCTATACCCTGGCGTCGCTGGTCGGCGTGATGAGCGCGGTGTTCGCCTCGATCGCCTATCTGTCGGTCAACAAACTCAGCAAGCGCCACCACAACTACGAGATCGTGTTCTACTTCCTGTTCATCGCAACGCTGATCTCGCTGCCGCTGATGTGGAACGCCTTCGTTTGGCCCAACGCCTATCAGTTCGCCATTCTGCTCGCCATCGCCCTGGTGTCGCTGTTGGGGCAGGTCGTCTTAACCCAGGCCTTCTCTTCCGATAACCTGATCGTGGTCTCGGTGGTGCGCTATATCGGCATCGTATTCAACATCGCCTGGGGCTGGCTGTTCTGGCATGAGATCCCGCTGCTGCTATCGCTGTTCGGCTGCCTGCTGGTGGTAGTTTCCTGCATTCAGCTCGGGCTGCGTCACCGCAAGAAACCGGCTTAAGCCGGGCTTGCCGCAACCAAAAAAAAACGCACCCGAGGGTGCGTTTTTCACAGGCAAAGCCGTGGCCTTACTTAGCCGGCGTTGGCTGCTGAGCAGGCTGATCCTTTTCCAGATGAGCCAGGTCCAGCGCGATATGCACGGTTTCATCCAGGTACGGATCCGGTTCCTGGTAATCCTTCGGCAAATCGTCGAGCGATTTCAGCGGCTTCTTGCCCGCGCGCTCCAGACGCTCGTTGATGCGTTTCAGACGGGTCGCATCGTCGTCGTGGTTCTCTTTCTCGCGCACCGCCAGATTGAGGGACACGATGTTGCGTTTATCCTTCAGCGCCTTGTAATGCGCGATATCCTGCGCGATGTACTGGAACTCCGGATTCTGCGCGATGCGCTGCTGGTGATCTTTCAGCAGCTCCGGCTCGAACGGCGCCATATCGCCGGTCTTGCTGTAGGTCGCCGCATTGATGCTGTCCCACGGCATGGCGTTGTCTTCAAACGCTTCGCCGGTTTCCGCCGGATCGACGCCGGTCGGCATCAGGATGTCCGGGGTCACCCCTTTGCGCTGGGTGCTGCCGCCGTTGACGCGGTAGAACTTCTGAATGGTGTACTGCACCGACCCCAGCGCCGGCCACTCAGGGCGCAGCATCTGATCGTAGATGCGGTTCAGCGAACGGTACTGCTGCACGGTGCCTTTACCGAAGGTCGGCTCGCCGACGATCAGCGCGCGGCCGTAATCCTGCATCGCCGCCGCGAAGATCTCGGAGGCGGAGGCGCTGAAGCGATCGACCAGCACCACCAGCGGGCCTTTGTAGTAGGTCACGCCGTCGGTGTCGGCGTCTTCGCGCACTTTGCCGTTGTTGTCGCGCACCTGCACCACCGGGCCGCTCGGAATGAACAGGCCGGACAGCGACACCGCTTCGGTCAGCGCGCCGCCGCCGTTGGTGCGCAGATCGATGATCACGCTCTTGACGTTCTGCTTGGCCATCTTCTGCAGCTGCACTTTCACGTCATCGGTCAGACCGACGTAGAAGCCGGGGATGTCGAACACCGCCACCTTCTCTTTGCCGACGGTCTTGATGGTCATTTTCACCGCGCGGTCTTCCAGGCGGATGCGCTCGCGGGTCAGGGTGACCACGCGGGTTTTGGTGCCCTTGCCGGCCGGCAGGATCTCCAGGCGCACCTTGCTGCCTTTCGGCCCTTTGATCAATGACACCACGTCGTCCAGGCGCCAGCCGATCACGTCCACCATCGGTTTGCCGGCCTGGCCGACGCCGACGATGCGATCGCCCACGGTGATCGCCTTGCTCTTCGCCGCCGGGCCGCCCGGCACCATCGAGTTGATCAGGGTGTAGTCGTCATCCATCTGCAGCACCGCGCCGATGCCTTCCAGCGACAGGCTCATTTCGGTGTTGAACTGCTCGGTGTTGCGCGGAGACAGATAGTTGGTGTGCGGATCGATTTCATGCGCAAAGGCATTCATCGCCAGCTGGAAGACGTCTTCGCTGTTGCTTTGCGTCAGGCGCTTGATGGCGAACTGATAGCGCTTGGTCAGCGTGTCGCGGATTTCTTTGTCGGTCTTGCCGGTCAGCTTGAGGTTCAGCTCGTCATAGGTGACTTTCGCATCCCACAGGCTATCCAGCTCGGCCTTGTCTTTCGGCCACGGCGCTTTGCTGCGGTCGAGATCGATAGTGCCGTTGCCGGTGAAGTTCATCGGCTTGTCCAGCAACGACAACGCATAGGTATAACGCTCGAAACGGCGTTTCTGCGCCAGATTGAACAGCGCGTAGAAGGTGTCCAGCTTGCCGGTTTTCAGCTCTTCGCCAACCTGATTGCGTTTGCCGGCGAACTGCGCCACGTCGGCAGCCAGCAATACGTTATGGTTGTAGTCCAGCATGTTCAGGTAGCGATCGAAGATCTTGCCTGAAAACTCCGCGTCAAGGGCGAACTGGCGGTAATGAGAGCGAGTGAAGCGCGAGGTAACGCGCTCACTCACCGTAGCGTGCTGGGGTTCCTGTTGCAGTTGGGGCAGTTGGCCGATGCGGATGTTGGCTGTTTCCGCGCCGTAACTGACACCCGCCCACAGCAGCCCTGCAATCGCTGTTAATCTGACGAATTTGTTCATGCCTGGGTTGGCCTCCGTATCAGAACTGCAAGTGTTCTGCGCGCACAATCATCGCCAGACCGGAAGAGAGCTGCACACGTACGCCATCTTTAGCGATTTCGAGTACGGTAGCATCCATCGCGCTCTTGCCTGCTCTGACTTTGATTTCCTGGCCAATTTGCAGTTTAGAGATATCCGTGACTGGCGCATAACGCGGCTGGCTTTCCTCTTTGGCTGCACGAGGTTGGCGAGCGGGCTGTGGGCGAGTTTGTGGGCGCGGCTTGCGGTTTTCCGGCGCGGCTCCGCCTTCGCGACGCGCAGCGGGCTTTTTACCGGCTGGACGCGGACGGCGAGGAGTGGCATCGGCGGATTCACCGGCGGCTTCACGTTTTTTGGCGTTTTGTTCGGCACGCTGTGCCTGAACGCGCGCTTTGGCTTCTTCAAGCTGCTGGCGAGCATGATCGACATGCTGCTGTTCCAGTTCACCGCACGGATTGCCGTCCAGATCGACGCGCTGCGCGCCGACTTTAACGCCGTACAGATAACGCCAGCTTGAGGTGTACAGGCGCAGGGCAGAACGCAATTGCGTTTTGCTGAGATTCTCTTCCCCCTGCACGCGCTCTACCAAATCCTGAAAAATACCGATTTTCAGCGGACGAGCTTCGCCTTCGGCGCTAAAGCAGAGCGGAAAACGCTCGGCAAGAAAAGCAATGACTTCTTTACTAGAGTTCAACTTAGGTTGATTTTCCATGAAATTTCCTGATTACAACGGTATTGCCAACAAGCCACAGGCATGAACAGGCGTCATTATAATGACGCCATCGGTAATTGCCACGTTAACCGTCGATCAACTTGCCGCCACAGTCACATATTTCGCACTGTCACACTGTTCCAGTTGCTCACAAAGCCCCGCCACCACTGCTTTCAGACCCGCTTCGTCCTGTTCGTCGAAGCGTTGATAAACCGTGCTATCGATATCCAAAACGCCGATCGCTCGGCCGCCAACCGCCAGCGGCAGCACGATTTCCGCGTTGCTGGCCGCATCGCAGGCGATATGGCCCGGGAACGCATGCACGTCGCCGACGCGCTGCACGCGATTTTCCGCCACCGCCGTGCCGCACACGCCCTTGCCCACCGGAATGCGCACGCAGGCGATCTTGCCCTGGAACGGCCCCAGCACCAGTTGGTCGCCATCCATCAGATAGAAACCGACCCAGTTCACGTCATCCAGACGCTCGTTGAGCAAGGCGCTGGCGTTGGACAGCGCCGCGATAAAGTTGGTTTCCCCGCCGAGCAACGCGCTCAGGTCACGTTTTAATTCCGCGTAGAATTGTTCTTTTGTCATGTGTTAACCATTGAAACAGTGAAGATGGCCAGAAGCCCAAAGCTTAGGCCCTATAAAATAAGCATTAAATGCGTATAGCCACAAGGTTAATCATCTGTTGCTTCACAAAACCCCGTCGCTCGGGGTATGTTTGCCGCTCAGAATCCCGGTTTACCTCGTTTTACCGTCCGGCGCCCGACCGCCGGTGACGCGGCCGGTTTATTTTTCAGCTACGCTGACAGTTCCGGCGGGCTCAAGGGCAGCGACTTGTCAAAGATGAAAATACACGCGATCACCGCCCCCCTTTCCAAAGCGCGCCACCAACGCTGCTGCGAGTGCGATCTGTTGTTCGTGCTGCCGCCGCTCAGCGGCAATCAGGCCGCCTATTGCCCGCGTTGCAACGCCAAGGTGGTGCACGGCCGCGACTGGTCGATGACGCGCCTGACCGCCATGGCGATCACCATGCTGCTGCTGATGCCGTTCGCCTTCACCGAACCGCTGATCAGCATCCGCCTGCTCGGCACGCGCATCGACGCCAGTTTGCTGGAGGGCATCTGGCAGATGAGCCGCCAGGGCGATCCGCTCACCGCCAGCATGGTGGCATTCTGCACCATCGGCGCCCCGCTGACGCTGGTGCTGTCGCTGCTGTACCTGCGCTTCGGCCATGCGCTCGGCATGAACCTGCGCCCGGTGTTGCTGATGCTGGAGCGGCTAAAAGAGTGGGTGATGCTGGACATTTATCTGATCGGCATGGCGGTGGCGGCGATCAAAGTGCAGGATTACGCCGACATTCAGCCCGGCAGCGCGCTGATCGCTTACCTGTCGCTGACGGTGCTGAGCATCCTGACGCTGATCCACGCTAACCTGGAGCAGCTGTGGGAGCGTTACTATCCGCAGGAACAGCCGGAAGGCCCGCCGACGGCGCTGCATATTTGCCTGTCCTGCCACTATACCGGCTACCCTGACGCGCGCGGCCGCTGCCCGCGTTGCCATGTGCCGATGTGCCACCGCCAGCCTTACAGCCTGCAGAAAACCTGGGCGGCGCTGATCGCGGCGATGATCCTGCTGATACCGGCCAACCTGCTGCCGATTTCCATCATTTACGCCAACGGCACGCGGCTGGAAGACACCATTTTCTCCGGCGTGGTCTCATTGGCCACCTCCGGCAACGTGCCGATCGCCGCCATCGTATTCATCGCCAGCGTGCTGGTGCCCTTCACCAAGGTGATCGTGCTGATCACGCTGTTGCTGAGCATCCACTTCAAAACTTCGCACAGCCTGAAGACACGCATTCGCCTGCTGCGCCTGGTCACCTGGATCGGTCGCTGGTCGATGCTCGATCTGTTCGTTATCGCCTTGATGATGTCGCTGGTAAACCGCGACCAACTGTTATCTTTTACTATGGGGCCGGCCGCGTTTTACTTTGGCTCGGCGGTCATTTTGACTATTCTTGCCGTTGAGTGGCTGGATAGCCGATTGATTTGGGATGCACATGCAACAGGAAACGCCGACTACACCGACTGAAGCGCGGGTCAAGAACAAGCGCCGCATTTCACCGTTCTGGTTACTGCCGTTCATCGCCCTGCTGATCGCCGGGTGGCTGGTCTATAACAATGTCCAGGAGCGCGGCACCACCGTCACCATCGATTTCCAATCGGCGGCGGGCATCGTCGCCGGCCGCACGCCGGTGCGCTATCAGGGCGTAGAGGTCGGCACGGTGCAGAAAATCAGCCTGAGCAAAGATTTGCGCAGCATCGTGGTGGAAGCCAGCATCAAAAGCGATCTGGAAGACTCGCTGCGCGAAGGCACCCAGTTCTGGCTGGTGACGCCTAAAGCCTCGCTGGCCGGGGTCTCCGGGCTCGATGCGCTGGTCGGCGGCAACTATATCGGCATGATGCCCGGCAGCGGCAAGGAGCAAACCCACTTCACCGCGCTCGATACCCAGCCGAAATACCGCCTGAACACCGGCGAGCTGATGATCCACCTGCACGCCGACGATCTCGGCTCGCTCAACAGCGGCTCGCTGGTCTACTACCGTAAAATCCCGGTCGGCAAGGTGTATGACTACACCATCAGCGAAGGCAACAAGGGCGTGACCATCGACGTACTGATCGACCGCCGTTTCGCCAACCTGGTGAAGAGCAACAGCCGCTTCTGGAATGTCTCCGGTTTCAAGGGCGATTTCAGCCTGTCCGGCGCGACGGTGCAAATGGAGAGCCTGGCGGCGCTGGTCAACGGCGCCATCGCCTTCGATTCGCCGGCCGATGGCCAGCAGGCCAAGGGCGATCAGAGCTATACCCTGTATCCGGATCTGGCCCACAGCCAGCGCGGCGTCAATATCCTGCTGGATCTGCCGAGCGGCAACAGCCTGAGTGAAAACCGCACGCCGCTGATGTACCAGGGGCTGCAGGTCGGCACCCTGACCAAGCTGACGTTGCAACAGGACAGCAAAGTGGTCGGTGAACTGACCATCGATCCTTCGGTGGTCGATCTGATGCGCAGCGGCACCCGCATCGTGATGCGCAGCCCGCGCATCAGCCTCAACGACGCCAAGCTCAGCCAGCTGCTGACCGGCACCACGCTGGAGTTGGTGCCGGGCGAAGGTGAGCCGCAGCAGCGCTTCAACGTGCTGGACAGCAGCGAAACGCTGTTGCAGCAGCCTGGCGTGCTGACCGTCACGCTGAATGCGCCGCAAAGCTACGGCATCGACGTCGGGCAACCGCTGGTGGTGCACGGCGTGAAAGTCGGCCAGATCCTGAGCCGCACCCTGACCGCCGGCGGCGTGGTGTTCACCGCCGCCATCGACGCGCAGTATCGCGGCCTGCTGCACAAAGACAGCAAATTCGTGGTCAACAGCCGGCTCGACGTCAAGCTGGGCATCGACGGTATGGAAGTGCTCGGCGCCAGCGCTCAGGAATGGGTGGACGGCGGCGTGCGCATTATTCCCGGCAGCAAGGGGGAACCGGGCGGCCAATACCCGCTGTACGCCAACAGCGAAAAAGCCGAGGAAGGCATCGTCGGCAACGCCCCTTCCACCACCCTGACCCTCAGCGCCACCAGCCTGCCGGATGTGCAGGCCGGTTCGGTGGTGCTGTACCGCAAATTCCAGGTGGGCGAGATCGTCAACGTTCGGCCGAAGGCCAACGAGTTTGAGGTGGACGTCTACATCAGCCCGGAATACCGCAAGCTGCTGACCCGCGAAAGCATCTTTTGGGCCGAAGGCGGCGCCAAGGTGCAGCTCAACGGCAGCGGGCTGACGGTGCAGGCTTCGCCGCTTAACCGCGCGCTGAAAGGCGCCATCAGCTTCGACAACCTGCAGGGCGTGACGCTCAACAAGGGCGCCAACCGCGTGCTGTACGCCAGCGAAACCGCCGCCCGCGCGGTGGGCAGCCAAATCATGCTGCGAACCTACGACGCCAGCAAGCTGTCGGCGGGCATGCCGCTGCGCTACCTCGGTATCGACGTCGGCCAGGTGGAGTCGCTGCAGCTGGCGCCGGAGCGCAACGAAGTGTTGGCCAAAGCGGTGCTGTATCCGGAATATGTGCACACTTTCGCGCGCCTGGGCAGCCGCTTCTCGATCGTGTCGCCGGAGATCTCCGCCGCCGGCGTCAGCAATCTCGATACCCTGCTCCAGCCTTATATCAACGTGGAGCCGGGGCGCGGCCGCGAGCTGCGCACCTTCGAGCTGCAGCAGGCCAGCATCACCGACTCGCGCTATCTCGACGGCCTGAGCGTAGTGCTCGACGCCGCCGAAACCGGCTCGCTGCAGATCGGCACGCCGGTGCTGTTCCGCGGCGTAGAGGTCGGCACCATCACCGGCTTCTACCTTGGCGCCATGTCCGATCGGGTGCACGTCGCGCTGCGCATCAGCAAGAAATATCAGCATCTGGTGCGCAACAACAGCGTGTTCTGGCTGGCTTCGGGTTACAACCTGCAGTTCGGCCTGACCGGCGGCGTGATCAAGAGCGGCACCTTCCAGCAGTTCATCCGCGGCGGTATCGCCTTCGCCACGCCGCCGACCATTCCGCTGGCGCCGAAAGCCACGCCGAACAAACACTTCCTGCTGAATCCGGAAGAGCCTAAGGACTGGAAAACCTGGGGTACCGCCATTCCGCGCGATTAACTTTCGCGTTTCCCTCAGGGCCTGGCATCGCCGGGCCCTGTTTTTTTCCGCTTTGTGATAAACTCTCGCCCTTATCTTTATTGCACCCTGAGAGTTCGCCCGTGGCCAAATCCACCGCCGTTTTTCTGCCCCCCGCTTTCCTTGATGCCACCCGCGCCATCATGCCCGCCGAGCTGGCGATGGACGATTTTATCGCCGCTTGCCAGCGCCCGCTGCGCCGCAGCCTGCGCGTCAATACGCTGAAAATCAGCGTCGCCGACTTCCTGGCGCTGGTGCAGGATTACGACTGGCGACTGGAGCCCATTCCCTGGTGCGCGGAAGGGTTCTGGATCGAGCGCGAGGATGAAGAGCTGCGCCTGGGCAGCGCCGCCGAACACCTGAGCGGCCTGTTCTACATTCAGGAAGCCAGTTCGATGCTGCCGGTCAGCGCGCTGTTCGCGGGCGGCGCGGCGCCGACTCGGGTGCTGGACGTGGCGGCGGCGCCGGGATCCAAAACCACCCAGATCGCCGCGCTGATGGGCAATCAGGGCGGCATCGTCGCCAACGAATACTCCGCCAGCCGGGTGAAAGTGCTGCACGCCAATATCAGCCGCTGCGGCGTGAAGAACACCGCGCTGACCCACTTTGACGGCCGGGTGTTCGGCGCCGCGCTGCCGGAGAGCTTCGACGCCATTCTGCTCGACGCCCCCTGCTCCGGCGAAGGCGTGGTGCGCAAGGATCCGGACGCCATGAGCAACTGGTCGCCGGAAAGCGTGGCCGAGATCGCCGCCACCCAGCGCGAGCTGATCGACAGCGCGTTTCATGCGCTGACGCCGGGCGGCGTGATGGTGTACTCCACCTGCACGCTCAATGCGCAGGAAAACCAGCAGGTGGTGCGCTGGCTGCTGGACACCTACGGCGATGCGGTCAGCGTCGAGCCGCTGGGTGCGCTGTTCCCCGGCGCCGACAAGGCGCTGACCGCCGAAGGCTTCCTGCACGTCTTCCCGCAGATTTACGACAGCGAAGGCTTTTTCGTCGCCCGCCTGCGCAAACGGCGCGCCGTGGCGCCGTTGCCGAAGCCGACCTACAAAGTCGGTAAATTCCCGTTCAGCCCGCTGTCCGGCAAAGAAGCGGCGCAGGTCGCCCAAGCCGCCGCCGCATCCGGCTTAACCTGGGGCGATGACGGCCGGCTATGGGAGCGCGACAAAGAGATCTGGCTGTTCCCGGCCGAGCTGGAACCGCTGTTCGGCAAGGTGCGCTTCTCGCGCATCGGCCTCAAACTGGCGGAGCGTTTCCCTAAAGGTTTCCGTTGGCAGCACGAGGCGGCGATCGCGCTGGCCGGCACCGGCGGCAAAGCGCATTTCGAGCTGGACGCCGCGCTGGCGCAGGAGTGGTATCACGGCCGCGATCTCTACCCGGAACTGCCGCCGGCGGGCGATGAATGCATCGTCACCTACCAGGGGCAGCCGCTGGGCATCGCCAAGCGCATCGGCAGCCGTATCAAGAACAACCTGCCGCGCGAGCTGGTGCGCGACGGCGCGCTGGATTTCCACCTGTAAACGATACCGCGCCGGGGAATTAAACGCCCCGGCGATAAAATAACGCTAATAATATTCCCATCACCGTTCGTTATTATTCTAATCATTTCAATTTATCGGTATACCTCACCTGCAAGCCCCGTCAGCCGGGGGATGGGAATAAAAAGTTTCTCGCTTTCATCAAGACAATTCCCGATTCTTATTCTATTAATTAAAGTGCAGCTAAATGAATACGTTCAACCCACCTCTGGGTGGCGTCTTTGCGGGCTTTCTCTCATACGGCAAGGAATATAAGATGAAAAAAACTCTGATGGCATTGACCTCGGTAGCAACCCTGCTGTGCGCCAACGGCGCGGCTAACGCAGCAGGCACCATTCAAGGCACGTTAGGCGTGACGCTGACCATCGGCGCCGGTTGCGTCGTGGGTGGCGGCAACAGCAGCGGTTCCGTCAACGACTTCGGCTCCATCAGCTTCGGCACTTACTCTTCACTGGCCAACATCATCGACGCCAGCGCCACCGGCGCAGGGGGGGCCGGTACGCTGTCATTGACCTGCACCACCGGCACAGACTACACGGTGGCGCTGGACAACGGGCTCCACGTCACTTCAGGCACCCAACGCCGCATGGCCAGCACCGCAGGCGCATTCATCAGCTATAACCTTTACCAGGATGCCGCGCGCACCACCGCCTGGGGCAGCGGCGCCAACGCGCTGACCGGCACCGGCACCGGCGCCGCCGTTCCGCTGATCGTGTATGGCCGCGTGCCGGCGGCCGGTTCTACCCCGGCGGCGGACACCTATAACGACACCGTCACGATGACGGTCACCTGGTAACGGTGCGGCTCGCGCTTTGCTGCGGCGGATTATGGGCGTGCAGCCTGTTGGCGCAGGCCGACAGTAAAACGGCGACCCTCGGCGTCAGCGCGACCTTGCTCAGCGCCTGTGAAGCCGGCAGCAGCTCAGGCGGCAACGTCAGCTTCGGCACGCTGAATTTCGGCACGCTGTATTTTCTCAGCACCGCCACCAGCGTCGCCGGGCAGCAAAACGCCGGCGCCATTCGGGTGAAGTGCACCAACGGCACCAGCTACAGCGTTCTGCTTGGCGGCGGGCAAAGCGGCAATACCGCGGCTCGCTACCTGCAAAGCGCGGCCGGCCAACGGGTGAATTACAACCTGTACACCAACGCCGCCCACAGCACCATTTGGGACAATCTGACGGGCGTGTCACAAACCGCCAACGGTTCGGACAACTGGCTGCCGGTCTATGGCATGATTCCGGCGCAGTCCACGCCCCCGACAGGCAGCTACACCGACACGGTACAGGTCACGATCAATTGGTAATGACGATGCGCGCTTCCATTTGCGGTTTGCTGTTCTGCCTGCCGCTTTCCCCGGCCCAAAGCGATACCGGCGTCAACGACTTGTCCAAAAGCCAACCGTTCACCGTCAATGCAACCGTGGTAAAAGGCTGCGTATTGGGCAGCGGCGTCAGCGACGTGACCACCTTCGGCACCCTGAACTTCGGCCAACTGTCCTCGCTGAGCAACGCGGTCAGCGTCGTCTCCAGCAGCGGCGCCGGTTCGGTGCTGTTTCGCTGCAACCCGGGGCTGAGCGTTACGCTGGCCCTCGGCGTCGGCAATCATGTGACCGGATCCATCGCCGGCGGCAGAAAATTACAAAACGCCGCCACGTCGGAAACGCTGCTGTATCAACTTTATCAAGACAGCAACTACGCCACCCTTTGGGGGGATGGCGCCAACGGCGGCGCGGCGCAGACCGTCGCCGCCACCGGCAGCACGCAAGAAATCAAGGTTTACGCCCGTCTGTTTTCGACCAGTACCCTGCCCACCAGTGGCGTTTACAGCGATACGGTCTTGTTGACGGTCACTTATTAAGTTTTTTGCAATAAGGATTGAGTTATGCGCATACCCTTCCGACTGCCGTTAACGGCAGCCTTGCTCCTGGCAAGCCAACAGCACGCCCTGGCCGCGGCTTCCATTCTCATTTGGCCGATCGATCCGGTGATTGAAGATCAACAGCAGGCCACCGCGCTGTGGCTGGAAAATCGCGACAGCAAACCGGTCTATATGCAAATTCGCGTGCTGGGTTGGCAGCAAACCGCCGGCAAAGACGATTACAGCAACCAAAGCGACGTGATCGCCAGCCCGCCGGTGGCGTCGATCGCGCCAGGCAAACGCCAACTGATACGCCTGATCAAACAGTCGGCCCCGGCGGCGGGACAGGAGCGCGCCTACCGCATTTTGGTCGATGAAGTGCCGGTGAAAGAACCCGCGTCGAGCGCCGCTCCCGGCGGCGCGGAGATGGGGCTGAAATTCCAGATGCGCTACTCGGTGCCGCTGTTCGTCAGCGGCAAAGGCATTTGGACCAAACAGGACAGCGAAAAACCGCGCGATTACGCGACCGCCAGCCAACCCCAGCTCAGCTATCGTCTACAGCAGCAAAGCAGCGAACGCTGGCTGGAGGTGCGAAACCAAGGCGCAGTGCATGCCCGTATCTCGAAAGTGACGCTGCAAGGCCGCAGCCTGAATCCCGGCCTGATGGGATACGTGCTGCCCGGTTCACAGATGCGCTTCGCCTTGCCGCCCGCAGGCGCTTTCAGCAGCGGCAAGCTGATGGCCACGGTCAATGACAACAAACAGCCCATAGCCATTCCGTCTTATTGAGGCCCAGGTGCAGCCGACAGTGAGGCTATCGACGCGGCGCTTCAGCCTTAAGCCGCTGGCGTTTGCCATGCTGAGCATGGCGGCCGGCGGCTGGCTGCCGTTTGCGCTCGGCGACGATCTGCCGCCGCCGCCCAGCGCCGTCAGCATGCCGGACACCACGCTGTATCTGGAGCCGGTCGTCAACGGGCGCCAAACCGGCAACGTCGTGCCGGTCAACTACCGCGGCGGCCATTACTACATGACACCCCAACAACTGCTCGACGCCGGGCTGCCGGTAGCGGATAAACAGGCGAAAGAAATCGCCGTCGATCGGCTGGAGAAGGTGGATGTCAGCTACAGCGGCGAGAGCCAGCAGTTGCTGATCAACGTGCCCAACGACTGGTTGCCACAGCAAACCATCGGCGCCCGTTCACCGTTGCAGCGCTTGCCGGCGCAAAGCAGCCTCGGTTTGCTGTTCAACTACGACATCTACGCCAGCCAAAGCAACGGCAATGGTCGGCCAGGCTACCTGTCAGCGTGGAGCGAACAGCGCCTGTTCGACGGGTTCGGCGTCGTCGCCAACACCGGCATCTACCGCAGCGGGTTTAACGGCGGGCCAAACGACGATGGCGGCCGCTATATTCGGTACGACAGCTACTGGCGTTTCAACGATGATCAACGGATGCTGAGTGTGATCGCCGGTGACCTTACCACCGGTTCGCTCCCCTGGAGCAGCGCCGTGCGCATCGGCGGCTTGCAATTGGCGCGCAATTTCGCGGTGCGCCCGGATCTTATCACCTACCCGTTGCCGCAGTTTTCCGGCCAGGCGGCATTGCCCAGCAGCGTCGATTTATACATCAACAGCTATAAAAACAGCACCACCAACATTAATCCCGGCCCGTTTACCCTCAACAGCGTGCCCTACATCAACGGCGCGGGTCAGGCCACCGTCGTCACCACCGACGCCCTCGGCCGCCAGGTCAGCACCACGGTACCGTTCTACGTGGCCAGCAACCTGCTGCAGACCGGCATGAGCGATTTCAGCATTTCCACCGGCTTGCTGCGACGCAACTACGGGTTGAATTCTGCCGATTACGGGCAATGGGTAGGCAGCGCCAGTTTACGTTACGGCGTCACTGATTGGTTAACCCTGGAAGGGCGCGCCGAAGGCGCAGCCGAGTTGGCGGTCGGCGGCGGCGGCGCCGACATTCGCGTCGGACAATGGGGGGTTCTCAACGCGTCCTACAGCGTCAGCCAGGCCGGCGACGACGCGTTTAACGGCGGCCGGCCGATACCATCCCCCGCCTATTATGACCCGCTGACCGGCAGGCCGTTGCAGCAGCCAGATCCTCAGCCCGTCTATCGCTACACCGGCAACCACGGCGATCAAAGCAGCTTTGGCTATACCTACAGCAACCCACGTTTCAGCATCAACGCGCAACGCATCCTGCGCAGCGCCGATTTTGGCGACATTTCCGTGTATAAAAGCGACTACCGTCTGAGCCGTCGCACCGATCAGTTGACCGGCAGCGTCAGCCTGGGCCGGCTAGGCAGCCTCGGCGCCGGTTATTTTGACGTTCGCGACGCCATCGCTCAACGGACCCGCCTGGTGAACCTGTCCTACAGTGTGTCGCTTTGGCGCAACAGCAGCCTGTACGCCTCCCTCAACCGGGAAATCGGCAGCAGCGGTTACAGCGCCCAACTGCAGCTCTCCATTCCGTTTGACAGCTGGGGCACGGCCAGCCTCAGCGCCGCGCGCGACAACAATAACCGCTGGAGCGAACGCGTCAGCTACAGCCGCGCCGCGCCGACCGATGGCGGTTTCGGCTGGAATCTGGCCTACGCCAATAACCCGAACGGCGGCGATTACCGCCAGGCGGATCTGACCTGGCGAACCCGCAGACTCGAAGCCCGAGCGGGCGTATACGGTACCCGCGATGAAACCAACCACTGGGGCGAAATCAGCGGTTCGCTGGTGGCGATGAACGGCGGCGTATACGCCACCAACACCATCAACGATGCCTTTGCGCTGGTGTCCACGCAAGGATACGCCGACATTCCGGTGAGCTATGAGAACCAGCCGATCGGCAAGACCGATGCCCAGGGCTATTTACTGGTGCCGACCGTCACCTCTTACTACCATGCGAAATTCCAGATTGATCCGCTTAGCCTGCCCGCCGACGTTGCGCTGCCGACGGTGGAAAAAACCGTCGCCATTCGCGATCACAGCGGTTTTCTGGTTGAGTTCCCCATCCAACCCATCTCCGCCGCCGACGTCGAACTGGTTGACGAGCAAGGCAAACCGCTGGCCAACGGCAGCCAGGTGGCGGTGGTTGGCGGCAATCAGCAAAGCTATGTCGGTTGGGACGGCATGACCTATATCGACCCGGTGCAACAACACAATCGTCTGAGCGTGATCCCGGCCGACGGCGGCCCGCCGTGTCAGGCGGAATTCAGTCTGGCGAAGCCTCAGGGCATCCAGCGCGTCGGCCCGGTTGTCTGCCGCTAATTCAACGACGGAGAGTCACTATGTTTCGGGGATTGAAAGCCTTATTGCTAACCCTCTCGCTGCTGCTCTGTCAGCGCGCATTCGCCGACTGCGCCACCACCAACGGCACCGTCACCTTACCGGGAAGCAGCTCTTTCGTGGTCTACAACGGGCAGATTAACGCCCAGGGCACTGCCGGCCTCAACTGCACCGGGCTCGGGCTCAGTTTGCTCACGCAAAACACCGTTACGGTCAAAATCGCCTCCACCACCAACAATATGGCGGTTGCCAACACCGACGGTTCCGGCGATAAAATCGCTTACCTGATCTACCCCGACGCCAACTACCAATATCCTTACAGCATCGGCCAAACCATCGACTACAGCTCGCTCAACCTGCTGTCGCTGATCCTGATTTCCTCCAACGTCAACTTTCCGCTGTATATCAAAACCACCGCCGGCGCCAACGTGCGCGCAGGAACCTATACCGACAGCATCAACCTGATCTGGAATTACCATATTTGCGGTCTGGGCGTGCTCGGCCTGTGCGCTTGGTGGGACGGCGTCGATAAACCCAGCACGGTCAGCGTCAGCGTCACCATCACCAAAGATTGCCTGATCGGCACCGCGCCCAACGTCAATTTCGGCAGCATGGCGTTGGTCGGGCAGTTCAATCCTGTCAATCAGAGCATCACCCTGACCTGCACCAAAACCGAGGGATACAACACCTATTTCACCAACGGCAATAACCCGGTCACCGGTTGGCGGCGCATGAAAAGCGGCACCAGCAACTTCATGCAGTACCAGATTTACTTGCCTAACACGACGACCGTTTGGGATAGCACCAACAAGCAGAGCGGCGCCGGCACCGGGCTGGCGCAAAGCATCCCGTATAAGGCGGCGGTCAATGCGGCGCAGACGGAAGTGGCGGTCGGCAGCTATCAAGACACGCTCAGTTTTGTGGTGGAGTACTAGGCATTGTGTTTTGCCGGCGTGGAAATTGTTTCCAAAATGTAATTTTTATGTGGCATTTTTTGCTCATTTGGCTATGCTCTTACCGATGACCAAACTGGTCTAACCTCCTACCACACCATTGAGCAAGGAGTTCCCATGAGCAAAACCGTCGTAAAAATTGGCAGCTTCGAGGTCGATGACGCGCATCTTCACGCCGGCGCCGACCGTGCCGGCACCCTGAGCATTCCCTGCAAGTCCGATCCGGATCTGTGCATGCAGCTGGACGGCTGGGATGAACACACCAGCATCCCGGCGATCCTCGACGGCAAACAGTCGCTGCTGTACAAGCAACACTACGATCGGCAGGCGGACGCCTGGGTGATGCGGCTGGCATGATAGTGCATCAGAACGGCTGACAACGCGCTGTTTTCATCGGAAACAGCGCGTTTTTTTATGCGATGGCGATGCCGCGGCCGGCAAAGAAAGGGGCGAAGCGGCTAAGCGGCAGGCATACCCGCTCGCGCGTCGCCGGGCTGTCGCCCGAAGGGTTGTGGAAGGTCACGCTTTGCGCATCGGCGGCGGTGATCAGCACCAGATGCCCGCCCCTGTGCGGCGGCGTGCTCTCCGGCCGGCGAATGGCGGGATGCACCGAAGCGATAAAGTAGCGGCATTCGCTAAGCAGCGCCGGCACGTCGGCAGCGTCCAGCCCCACCTTCACCTCCGCTTGCAGTGCGAACTGCTCGCGCACATACTCGACGAACGGCGCGTAAATCAGGCCCTTTATCCGTTCACCCTCGCGCACATAGGCGCCGTAGGGCAGGCTGCGGCGCGCCAGTTCCAACAGCGGCGGCGTTTCGCCGTCGCGATGGCCCAGCACCATTTTCAGGCAGGCCATGCCGCACACGTGGTTGGCCCACTCGATGTACTCTGCCCGATCGCGGGCGCCGCTGCGCGCCCAATTTTCGTCTTGCGCCAGCGTCGCGCGGCCGGCTATCAGATCGGCGGCCAACTCCGGGCTCGCCCACTGGCACTCGTAGGGAACGGCGCGCATAAGATTAGAATTTGTCGACGACTTTGAAATTCATCAACACCAGCGTCATGTCCGGCGAGAACAGATCGTACGCTTCGAAGAAGCGCTGCAGCTCTTTGCGCCAATGCGCCAGCGAGCGATCGCCCTCGCCTTCGGCAAAGGCGTGCGCTTCATCGACCTGATCGTAAGTTTTCATTTCCACCGCGGTCAGCTCGACCGCGCAGACCGGCTCCCCCTTGCCGTCCACCACCAGGAACAGATCGCCGGCCTGCGGGATCCCCTCGCCGTCCAGGTTGGAACAGGTGGCCGTTTTGGTGCCATTGAGGATCAATTGCACCACTTCATCGGCCTGCTGCTCGGTATCGCCGAATGCCCAACGCTCAAGGTGTTCGTATTTCTGTGGAATTGCCGTCGCCATGATTATACCTTTTGGAAAAATGCCTCAATGCAGACAGGATAGTACAACGTATTGCCGGCCGTCTGCATCCGTCGCAGGCGCGACTGCGCGTTCCGCCACCGCCACCTTTACGCGTTTTTACCGTTCTTCGCTGTGCCTGTCGCGCTGCGGGGCGCATACTGTGAACATTATTCACCCAATGGCGTCCGCCAGGCGGTAACATGCGGCAAAATGACATCGATGCTGACGATACGTTCAGCGACTTACTCAACGGCGTCGCGTTAGTGACGCTTTTCCTCATTCTCCTCGCCGGCGGGTGGTATTTCAGCTAAAAGGGAGGGCAGCGTGGCAACAAAACGCATGGGCAACAAGCTCGGTAAAATGGTGGTGGTGCTGCTGCTGATCTGCCTGGCGCTGCTGCTGTTGCGTTGGGCGGCGATCGCCTTCGGTTGATCCCGCGAAATGACGCCGGCAACGCCGGCGCCCTGTTCACCGCCGCCGTGGCGCGGTCGGCTCCAGCAACTCCCGCAAATAGGCCAAACGCACCTCCCCCTGAAGCAACCAGCGGCGACACAGCCAATGCTGCGTTTCACCCGTGCGGCTCAGGCGGTAGTACTCCGCCAAGGTTTCGACCCAGTTCATGATGTTTTCTCCAGCTTTTCGACACCGCAAGTATTGAGCGTAAAAACCAGAAGAAATACTGATGGTTTGTTTTTTATGCTTCCTGTTTTAGGCGGCGGCTAGCGAAGCCGCAGCTCAGCTGCTACATTGGGCAAAAATCAACCAGCCGAGGTAGACCATGACGTTCTCGGAACAGGAGATTAAACCCGTATGGGATGAGGTCGCACGCCTGATCGGCGACGGCGTGATGCAGCTGCGTCATCGCGGCGAAGCGCTGTCGGTGGAAACGCTGGAAAAACATCTGGCGCGGCAGCTGGCGGACAGCAACGATATCGAACGGCGCATCCTGCTCGGCGCCGCCATCAACATGCTGAAAGGCGGAAAATGAATCGCCAACCGAAGAAGGTTGGCGATCCGACAGAAGCCCGAGGTATGCAAGCCCAGCCTTCTGCGCGCTACTATGTCACGCTAATATGACGTAATTAATAGGAATTGTCGGGTTTTTGCCCAAAGTGCCCTATTTTTGTTGCCTGCATCAGGCCAGCACGAAATCACCCGCATCCAGCGGCTGTCCCACCACTTTCACCAGGAAATCGCTGCCGTCAAAGGCGCCGCCCAGGTTGATCGCCACGTCACTGACGTGATTTTGCGCATCGTAGATCAGCGTCGCCTCGCCCGCCTTGCCGCTGAACTGATCGACGAAGCGGATGCCGTCGGTGCTGCCGGTGTTGAACAGCGTCAGATCGATCTTGTCCTCGCCACGCACGAAGTCACGGATCCAATCCGGCGCCGCCGCCGTTGACTCTTCCGCCGCGAAATAGACGAAGGTGTCCTTGCCGGCGCCTCCCCACAGCTGATCCGCCCCCTTACCGCCGTACAGCACGTCATCGCCCGCGCCGCCCTTGAGCACGTTATCGGCGGCGTTGCCCACCAGCACATCGTTACCCGACCCGCCGATGGCGTTTTCAATCGTTACGCCTGCAGCGATAGACACGTTGCCTTTCAGGCCGCCGACGTCCGAGAACGCCTTTTCATTCAGGTTGATGCGCTGATTCTGGCCAAAGCCGGAGAAATCGAAGGTGTCGTTGCCGCCGGTGTCCCAGGCGGTGAAGATTATTTTGTCCTGCGCGCCGGTGGCGGTGAGGAAGTCGCGATCGGTGTTGGAATTGAAACCGTAAACCGTATCGCCGGTGCGGGTGTTCATGTTGGCGCCGTAGAAATGCTGGATCGCCGTGATGTCGTTGAGCAACGGCCCGGAAGAGTACGCGCCTTTAAAGTCCTGCCCGGTGTTGCTTTCGCTGAAATAGCTCATCAGGCTGTGCGCGCGGCTGTCCTCAAAGTAGGTCGCGTCTTTAGCGTAGGTGATGCTGACGCCCGGTGCGGCGTTATAGTCGCCCGGGTGCTGCAGCCCCAACGCATGGCCGATTTCATGGGTGAAGGTCTGGCGGCCGTACTCGTTTTCATGGATCTGGTTGTTGACGAAGGTGTGGTTCTTGGCGTTATACCAGGTTTGACCGGCGACCGAAGGCGATGAATCCGGGTTATACGCAAAGGCATAGGAGCCGCGCGAGCTGTAATCGAACAGACCGAATTTGATATTGGCGGCGGCGGTGTTGCTGGTTTCGGTGAAGGTGATGTTAGCCACGTCTGACCATGACTGCAGCGACAGTTTAGCCTGCTCGCGCTGTTCGGCGTTAAAGCTGCTGAAGCCGCTGATGCCCATGCTCGACATGTTGCCCGGCGCCTTTTCCCAGAAGCTGTAGGTCAGAGAGACCGGCGTGTCGGTCACGCCCTTGTCGTGCCAACTGCGATCGCCGCGCACCAGCTCCAGGCCGGCGTTTTCGAACGTTTTCGACGGATGAAGCACGGTAATGGTGTCGTCTTCATCGGGTTTATAAGCGCCCAGCAGGGCTAATACGCCTTCGGCCTTAACGGAAGCATTGCTTGATGACATAACCTTATCTCCATATTCGTCAATTCAATCGGGGGGATGCCCCAACTGGCGGATTGCCTGAACGGCAGCGGCCCGGTGTTGAATCAATACGGGGATATCGGTAATGCGATGGCGCCTTCCCTCGGCACTCTGAATGAGAACGATAATCCCTTAAGAGAAAAGAATAGACACATTTTCACCGATTACAGAATTTTCTTAGATAAAGTACGGCTATGCATTTGCGCCACACGAATGATTTTCAAGGCAATAATCAGCACTATCAGGATAAGCGAAAAAAAAACGCATAAAAAAACCGGGGCAATCCAACCCCGGTTATCCATAAGATACTCTGGACTCAGACTAACCAACCAAGCAGCAGCGTCGCGCCGATGACCGTGGAAGCGCCGCCGATGCGCGTGGCGATTTGGGCGAACGGCATCAGCCCCATGCGGTTCGACGCCGACAGGATCGCCACGTCACCGGTGCCGCCCAGGCCACTGTGACAACAGGTGACAATCGCCGCTTCCACCGGAAACATCTTCAGGTAAGGCGCAATCAGGAAACTGACCAGCCCCATCGACAGCACTACCGAGCCGCAGACCACCACATAACCGACCGAGAACACCGCCACCACGCTTTCCAGCGGCACGTACAGCATGCCCAGACCGATCATCAGCGGCCACACCAGCGCGGTGGAGACGAACTTGTAGAAACTGTGCGCACCGGTTTCCATCGAAGCCGGGATCACCCGGCAGTACTTGCACAGCACCGCGAACAGGATCATCAGCACCGGTCCGGGAATATGCACGATGTGTTCGAACAGGCCGCCGACGATAAAGAAGGCGCAAATCACCAGCAGCCCGCCGCCCATCAGTTGGAAATCGACGTTGCCGCCTTGCTCCTTGATGGCGAACATCGCGTTCTCCTGCGCCGAACGGATCAGCATGCCGTCGCCGCTCAGCGCCTTGCGTTGCATACCGATGCGCGCCAGCACCCCGGCGGTCACGATGGCGAAGATGTTACCCAGCACCGCCGCCGGCGCCAGCTGCGCGACATAGACGTCCGGCGTCGAGCCCAGGATCGCCGAATAGGCCAGCGACAGCGGTAAAATCCCCTCGCCGATGCCGCCGCCGATGATCGGCACGATGATGAAGAAGAAGGTGTGATAGAAGGTAAAGCCGAACAGCTTGCCCACCAGCAGCCCGGTGATCACCGCCGTGATCGTGCCCACCACCAGCGGCACGAACATGCGAATCATCCCCTGGATCAGGATCACCCGGTTCATGCCGAGAATGCTGCCAACCACCAGACTGGCGATGACGAAATAGAGCAGGTTGGCGTCTTTCATCAGCAGATGGACGGTGCCCATGACGTTAGGTTGGAAGACATTGAAATAGACCAGCACCGACGGCACCATCAAACACAGAATGGCCGGCCCGCCGATATCGCGCAGCACGGGAATGCTTTTACCCAACTGCGCCAGCGCAAAGCCCAGCGTCATTATCACCGCCAGGCCGCCGATCATATTCTTCGGCAGGAAGTTGGCGTAGGCGGAAATCGCTACGATCGCGCAAATCGTGATAAACAAGGCGATCGGTACCGCGCCGATATCCATTTGACGAAGTTGATTAATTAACCCTGAGGATTCGGACGATGCCGTATTTTTATCACAGGCCAGTTCTGCATTTATCTGTTTCATTATTCACCCTGCTGACAAGCGTACAGTACGGTTAGATTCACCTGGCACAAAAACTCTGCCATAGCCAAGCAAAAACAAATGATTACGAAAAATCCTATTGTGGATTTCGCTTTTTCTAATAAGAAATAAAACAGTAGACAGCCCTGACAATATGATAAAAAATAAAAATGCAAAACTAAATTACGCCGGCGAAATTCAATATTGTGACCCTCCGCCAAGGTTGGTTTTAATTAATTATCGTCAGCATTTTGTAATTAAAGTAAGCAGGCTTAAATTCGCTGCTATGCTATAGGAGGGCGAAAAAGCCCCCTGTTTTATTAATAAAGAACCGGAAACGCATTAGCTGAATCCGGTCAGCTTGATCCGAATCTCAATCCTGCGCGCGGCACCGCACGGGAAAGAGGCATAATATGACTCATAAGGAAGTAGAATATGTCTTCACGCGCTGTTACCCCACAAACCCTCGCTCGCTACGGCATCCATCAGGCCGCCGACATCGTCTATAACCCCAGCTATGAATTGCTGTTCGCCGAAGAGACCCGCGCCGACCTGCCGCCGCTGGAGCGCGGCACCCTCACCCAACTGGGCGCGGTCAACGTCGCGACCGGTGAATTTACCGGCCGTTCGCCGAAGGACAAATACATCGTGCGCGACGACACCACGCGCGATACCGTCTGGTGGTCGGACAACGGCACCGGCAAGAACGACAACCAGCCGCTCTCGCCGGAAGTCTGGCAGCATCTAAAGACGCTGGTGGGCAATCAGCTCTCCGGCAAGCGTCTGTTCGTGGTGGACGCGTTCTGCGGCGCCAACGCCGACACGCGTCTGAAAGTGCGCTTCATCACCGAGGTAGCCTGGCAGGCGCACTTCGTGAAAAACATGTTTATCCGCCCGAGCGACGAAGAGCTGGCTGACTTCGAGCCGGACTTCGTGGTGATGAACGGCGCCAAATGCACCAACCCGGACTGGCAGCAGCAAGGGCTGCACTCGGAGAACTTCGTCGCCTTCAATCTGAGCGAGCGCATGCAGTTGATCGGCGGCACCTGGTACGGCGGCGAAATGAAGAAAGGTCTGTTCTCGATCATGAACTATCTGCTGCCGCTGCAAGGCATCGCGTCGATGCACTGCTCGGCCAACGTCGGCGAGCAAGGCGACGTGGCGGTATTCTTCGGCCTGTCCGGCACCGGCAAAACCACCCTCTCCACCGATCCTAAGCGTCAGCTGATCGGCGATGACGAGCACGGCTGGGACGACGACGGCGTGTTCAACTTCGAAGGCGGCTGCTACGCCAAAACCATCAAGCTGTCGCCGCAGGCGGAGCCGGAAATCTATCAGGCGATCCGCCGCGATGCGCTGCTCGAAAACGTCACCGTGCTGGCCGACGGCAGCATCGACTTCGACGACGCCAGCAAAACCGAGAACACCCGCGTCTCTTACCCGATTTATCACATCGAGAACATCGTCAAGCCGGTGTCCAAAGCCGGCCACGCGCGCAAAATCATCTTCCTGACCGCCGACGCCTTCGGCGTGCTGCCACCGGTATCGCGCCTGACGCCGGAGCAGACCCAATACCACTTCCTGTCCGGCTTCACCGCCAAGCTGGCCGGCACCGAACGCGGCATCACCGCGCCGACGCCGACCTTCTCCGCCTGCTTCGGCGCCGCGTTCCTGACGCTGCACCCGACGCAGTACGCCGAAGTGCTGGTGAAACGCATGGAGGCCGCCGGCGCCCAGGCTTACCTGGTGAACACCGGCTGGAACGGCAGCGGCAAGCGTATCTCGATCAAAGATACGCGCGGCATCATCGACGCCATTTTGAATGGCGACATTGAGCAGGCCGAGACCTTCACGCTGCCGATCTTCGGGCTGAACGTGCCGACCGCACTGCCGGGCGTCGATCCGTCGATCCTCGATCCGCGCAAAACCTACGCCGACGAATCGCTGTGGCAAGAGAAGGCGCAGGATCTGGCGCAGCGCTTTATCGACAACTTCGCCAAATATACCGTCACCCCGGCGGGCGAAAAGCTGGTGAACGCCGGGCCGAAGCTGTAAAAAGTCGGGGCGCAGCAGCGCCCCTGCACTCAAGGGCCGAACCCTCGGCCCTTTTCTCACGTCGCCGACGGCACGAAAACGCCGCGAAAACGCATGTTGCCGGAGGCAAGCCGCTCATAAGCCTCCGTGGCTTGATCCAGCGTGAAAGTCTCGACAATCGGCTTCACTTTGCCTTTCGCCGCCAGGTTCAGCACCTCACTCAGGTAGTGCTGCCCGCCGTGGGTCGATCCGATCACCCGCTGACGCATCATATGGAACGGCACCCCTTCCGAAGAGATCGCGAACGGTTTACTGAAGTCCAGCCCGCACAGCACCACGCGGCCATCTACCCGCAAGCCGCTCATCGCCTCCTGCGCGGCGTCGAAGTCATTGGTGGTCACCAGCAGAATGTCCGCGCCGCCGTTCTCCCGCAGCGCCTGCCCGGAGGCGACGATGCGATCGGCGCCCAGTTGCTTCGCCAGCGCGTGCTTGTCCGGCGAATGGGTGATGGCAACGGTATCGAAACCGCAGGCTTTCGACAGTTGCAACGCGACGTGCCCCAGCCCACCAATGCCTAACACCGCCACCGTCTCATGCGGCAGCGGCGCCGCGTCGCGCAGGCCGCTCCAGGTGGTATACCCCGCACACATCATCGGCGCGGCGTCGATGTAAGACAGCCCGTCCGGCAGCAACACCGTGCCTTCAGCGGCGATGGCGATATACTCGGCGTGGCCGCCCTGGGCGGCAAAACCGGTGGTGCGCGGCGCCGGGCAGTTCATCGCCGTTTGCCCGGTTAGCGGCCGATTCTCGCGGCAGTACGGGCAGCGGCCGCAGGCCGATTGCACCCAGGTGGTGCCGACGCGATCGCCAATCTGCCGCGTATGCACGCCGGCCCCCACCTCAACCACTTCCCCCACCACTTCATGGCCGGGCGTTTGCGGATAAATATCGCCGCCATATCCTTGCGTCGCCCATACGTCGGTATAACACATGCCCGAGGCGTGCACTTTGACCAGGACCTGCCCCGGTTCCGCCCGGGGCATCGGTACCTGCCTGACTTCCCAGGGCCGATTGGCGCCGGTCATAACCACCGCTTTCATCTTCTTTTCCATCATCAACTCCTCGCAGCAGGGTGGCGCCCGGCGGTTGCCCGGCGTCTCCTCATGAGCGTAAGGCAGGCTCCACGCCGCAACAATGCAGGCGAACCTCACTGTGGAGATGAAGGCGGCTCACTAATTGGCGTAGCCAAAAGCAGAACGCGAACGCATCAGGACTGCGCCGCGCGCAGATACTCGATCAACGCCTTCAGCGCGCCCGACACGTGGCGATGGCCGGAGTAGTAGAGGCACAGCCCCGGATAAGCCGGACACCACGCGTCCAGCGCGCGCTCCAGGCGCCCATCGTGCAGCGCTTCCAGCGCCAAATGTTCAGGAACGAAAGCGATGCCGATACCGTCGATGGCGGCGTCCACCATCAGAGGCTGATCGGTCAGCGTCAGCGAGCCGGTAACGCCGATCGACTCGCTCACGCCATCACGTTCGAATTCCCAGCGGTAAATCGTGCCGCTGTCGAAGCGAAAGCGGATGCAGTTATGACGCAGCAAATCCTGCGGCGTCGCCGGGCGCCCATGGACGGCGAAATAGCCGGGCGCGGCGATGGCGGCGAAACGCACGGGCGGGCTGACGCGCATCGCGATCATGTCCTGCGGTACGGCTTCCGCCAGCCGAATGCCGGCATCAAACCCCTCGGCGACGATATCGCTCAGCTTGCCGTCGCAGACGATGTCCAGGTGGATATGGGGGTACTCGCGCAGGAAATCGGCCAGCAACGGACGCAATACCAGCCTGACTGCCCCTTCGCTGGCGTTGATGCGCACGGTGCCGCTCGGCGTGGCGCGCCATTCATCCACTTCATGCAGCGCCTGCGAAATAGACGACAGCGCCGGGCGCAGCTGCGCCGCCAAACGCTCACCCGCTTCGGTCGGCGCCACGCTGCGCGTGGTGCGGTTGAACAGCCTCACCCCAAGCCGCTGTTCCAGGTTTTTTATCGAGTGGCTGACCGCCGACGGCGTCACCTCCAGCTCCACCGCCGCCGCGTGAAAGCTGCGATGGGTGGCGACGGCCAGAAAAACGGTCAAGGCGAACAGATCGCCCTGTTTGAACGGGTAAGCAGCATTCATGGGGGGCATCGCAAAATAGTGACATAAATTGAACAATTAACATGCCACAGATGAACACGGCTCACAATGCGGCGCAATCCGCGTTTTCGCCGCGCAGCAACCCCGGCATCACCAGCGCCACCGCCGCCGCGATGCGTTCGTCGATCGCGCTGCCCGGCGGCAGCAGCCCCAACGTCATCTGGCGCAGCGGTTCGGCGATGGTCATCGCCAGCAGCAGGTCGCTGGTTTGCGCCCAGTCGCGCGCAAGCAACCAGCCGTATTGCTGCTGGCGCCGCAGCCAATCCGCCACCGTCGCTCGCCCGCGCTGAATGCCGTTGCGCTGGTAGCTGTCCAGCAGCGCCTCACGCCCCGGGAAATCGCTCTGCAGCAGCCGAAACATGCCCACCGCTTCGGCGCTCAGCACCTGCTGCGCCACCGCCTTCAGTCCCGTTTCCAACAGCGGCGCCACCGCCTCCCGCCGCCCGGCATCCTGTGCGAAGGCCGGCTGAAACGCCTCGGTCCAGCCGCTCACCGCCTGCGCCACCAGCTCATCACGATTGGCGGCAAAGCGATACAGGGTTTTTTTAGCTACCCCGGCGCGTTTCGCCACCGCATCCACCGTTGCCGCGGCGTATCCGCCGTCGAGCAGCAGCGCCAGCGTCGCCTGCGTCAGCGCGGCGCGCAGCGCCGTTTCCGGCGTGGCCGGCCGGCCGCGAGCGCGCAGCGGTTCTTCATTCGGGTTCGCCATAATTGTTCCTCACAAGCGTTGACAGACTCAGCATAACGGCATAGCTTTATTTTTGAAACGAATTTCGTTTCCAAAATAAAACAGGAACCCATTATGACACATCCTTCCCTGCTGGCGCCCTGGGGCGTCAACGATATCAACGAGTTGCTCAGGCCCGAGCCGCTGCGGCTGGAAATGGGGCTGAGCCGCAGCGCCGACGGCCTGCTCACCGTAGCGGTTCGAACCGATCTGCACGGTTGTAAAGGGCGCATGCTGGACTGGTGGTTCACCTTCTTCGAGAACACCCAGCACATCAACTGGTGGCACCCGCACGATCACGTCGAACATCGCGGCTGGGACCGCCATTGGAAAAAAGGGGAAAGCTACGTCGGCGCCAGCATCGAAGCGGTCGAATGGCTGGCGGAGCTGCCGCCGGTTGCGGCGCGCCTCAAGTTTCACGCCGCCGAGGACTTCTTCGCACCGCAGCCGCTGCGCCAGGCGCGCGATGCGCAGGCGCTCTCCGCCGCCGTGTGCGCACGCATCGGCTTCGGCGACCAGGTGGCGTTGGATGACAACGGCGATCCTTGCGACGGCGAGATGCTGCATCTGGCGCGCGATACGCCCTATGGGTGCGTGCTGCGCAGCCGCTTCCTGCTGGGTAAAGCCTGCGCCAACGCCCACGACGAACTGGCGGACGACATCGGGTTTAACCTGATGCGCCACTGCTACAACGAGTTCAGCTATCTGGCGCAGTTCCTGCCGTCGCTGTACTACGCCGAAAATGGCCGTGAGCCGGCGCCGTTGCTCTGGTGAATCGCGCCTCACAGTTCCCGCTGAAATCAATTGATTGTTTTGTCGTATAAATTTAGAACTGACGAACAATAATTCAAATGTATGGGAACGGGGATGACTCAACAGACTCTAGACGCGCGCCGCTCGCGTCAGGCGTTACTGGCCGGCTCGGTCGGCAACTTTATCGAATGGTATGAGTTCGGCGTATACGGGTTCCTGGCCACCGTTATCGCCGCCAATTTTTTCACCCTGCAGGGTGAAAATGAAATCACCAGCCTGATCCTCACCTACGCCGCCTTTGCGCTGGCGTTTTTCTGCCGACCGATCGGCGCGGTGATCTTCGGCCGCATCGGCGATCGCATCGGCCGCCGGCCGACGCTGATTGCGGTTCTGCTGCTGATGACGCTGGCCACCGCGCTAATCGGCGTCATGCCGACCTACGCCTCGATCGGCGTCGCCGCCCCACTGCTGCTGACGCTGCTGCGCATGTTTCAGGGGTTGTTCGCCGGCGGCGAATTCGGCGGCGCGGTATCGCTGATGACCGAGTTTGCTCCCAAGGGCAAGCGCGGGCTGTTCGGCGCCTGGCAATCGCTGACCGTCGCGCTCGGCCTGTTGGCCGGCGCCGGACTGGTGGCGCTGCTGGCCGCGCTGCTCAGCGCACAGCAGCTGCATGACTGGGGCTGGCGTATTCCCTTCCTGCTGGCGCTGCCGATGGGCGCCGTGGCGCTGTGGCTGCGGCTCAAGCTCGAGGAAACGCCCACGTTCACCCAGGCGCAGCAACGTGCGGAACACGCCGCCCCACCGCCGGAAGCGAAGCTGGGCGGCGTGGTGAAAACCATTCTGATCGGCATCGGCCGCATGATGGGTTGGTCGGCCGCCGGTTATACCTTCCTGGTGGTGATGCCTTCCTATTTGCAAACCTCGCTGCACGCCACCTTCCAACAGGCGCTGGTGGCGACGGTGCTGGCCAACGTCGGTTTCGCCCTGACCATTCTGCCGGCGGGCATCATCAGCGACAGGCTGGGACGAAAAACGGTGATGCTGACGGCGGTGGCGGCGGTGATCCTGTTCACCTTTCCGCTGCTGCACCTGCTGCAGGATGCGCAGAGTTCACTGTGGGTCAAAGGGCTGGCGGTGCTGATCGCCGGCGCCGTAGTCGGCCTGCTGGCCGGTCCCGGCCCGGCGATGCTGGCGGAGATGTTCCCGACCCGGGTGCGTTATACCGGTTTGGGGCTGGCTTACTCACTTTCCAATGCGGTGTTTTCCGGCTCGGCCGGGTTGATTATCACCGGCCTCATCAAACAGACCGGCAATATCGATATTCCCGCCTACTACGTGGTCGCCACGTCGGTGGTCAGCCTGTTTGCGCTGATGACGCTACGCCGTGACGATCACCTGCGTTCGCTGAACGAACGTTAATCTCGCTACAGGGGGCGACGCCGCCCCCTCAGCGCGCCGCGGCGCGGCGTTCGGCGCTGAAGCCGCGCTTTGCACTGCCCCAGGCAATGCTCCACCCCACCAGCAACAGGACAAAAGCCATCCACGGTATGGCGTTAGCGCCGACGTTTGCCAGCAGAATTCCGCCCAACGCGCCGCTGACGGCAAAAGCCAGATTAAAGAAAGTGACCAGCAGCGACTGGGCGAGATCGGCATGCTCACCCGCTGCATCCGCCAGTGATGTCTGCAACAGCGTTGGCGCACCGCCGAAACTCAATCCCCATGCCGCCATGCCAACGTAAACCGCCCCGACGGGCAAACCGTTCACGCCAAACGCCAGCGCCACCAACGCGAAGCCCGCCAGGCTGAACAGCACCAGCGCACGCAGCCAGCGATCCACCCATAAGCCGGTCAGCGCAATGCCCGCAACGGCGGCGATGCCGAACGCCAACAGCGCGAAATCCACCCTGGCCGCCAGGCCGCGCGCGGCAAGATAGGGCGCAAGATAGGTATACAGCGTGTAATGAGCCAAGATCCAACACGCCAATACGGCAAGGATCGGCCGCACGCCGGGAAGACAGAAAACCTCGCGCAAACGCGCATTGCCTGGCGTTCGGCGACCGTAAAATTCGGGCAGCGTCAGCCGGATCCACACTAGCAGCAACGCGCTCAAGCTCGCCAGCACGGCAAAAATCCAGCGCCAATCCAACAGTTCGCCAAGCCAGGCGCTCACCGGTACGCCCAACGCCAACGCCAGCGGGATCCCCAGCATGGCGATCGCCATCGCCCGCCCTTGCAATGAGACGATGGCCAGGCGGCGCGCGTAACCCGCGAGCAGACTCCACGTCACCCCGGTAGCGATGCCGACCAAAAAGCGCGCCCCCAGCGTCACGCCAAAACAAGGTGACAACGCCGTCACCGCGTTGCAGATCAAAAAGATGCCGATCGCCAACAGCAGCAGTCGGCGACGCGGCCACCCGCCCAGCGCCAACGTCAGCGGGATCGCCGCCGCCCCGGCGCCCAGCGCGCACAACGTCACCATTTGCCCCGCCCACGCCTCGCTGATGCTCATGCCTCGGGCTATCTGCGGCAGCATGCCGGCCGGCACAGTCTCATTAGCGGTCGCGATGAAGCTGCTCATCGTCAGCGCCAGCAATGCTTTCAGCGGCGGCAGCGCGCCATGCGCATTATCGCTATCGGTGGAAACAGAGTGAACATTCATTACTAACAACTCCCATGGTCAATTGCAGAGTCATCAGCGTCTCACCTTGCATACGGATTGATAATTGGCCTACCATTTGAATTATTTTCAAATCCAGATTGATAAAAATGGCAACGGACAGACTGGGTGACATGCGTTTATTTGCCGAAGCGGCGGTATCGGGCAGCCTTTCTGCCGCCGGCCGCAAACTCGGCCTTTCCCCCGCCGCCGCCAGCGCGCGGTTGTTCAAGCTGGAAGCGGCGCTGCACAGTAAACTCTTCGATCGCACCACTCGCCGCCTGCGTCTCACTGAAGAAGGGCGCATTTATCTGCAACACTGCACCCTCGCGTTGCAGGCGATTGCCGACGGCGAGGCGGCTCTGCAGGCCAGCCAAAGCGGCGTGTGCGGTAAACTTCGCCTCTCGGCCTCCGCCGATTTCGGGCGCAACCTTCTCAATCGGTGGATTGAAGAATTTTGCGCCGAACACCCCCGGCTGCAGATCGCGCTGACACTGTCGGACTCCCTATCCAACCTGCTGCAGGACGATCTGGATATCGCCATTCGTTTCGGCGCGCCGCGCGAAGAAACGCTCATCGCGCGGCGCCTGGCCGCCAGCCGACGCGTGCTGTGCGCCTCTCCGGCGTATCTGGCGCAATATGGCGAGCCGCGCACGCCGGCCGATCTCACCGGCCATCGTTTTATCGTACTGGTGACCGCAGCCGGCCCGCTGAATACGTTCCATTTCTCCCTGAACGGCCAGGCCTGGAGCCACACGGTGCCGCTGGAGAGCGCCTGGGAGACCAATGACGGCGCGCTGGCACGCCAGTGGGCTTTAGCGGGGCACGGCATCGCGCGTAAAACCATCTGGGATGCGGCGGACGATATCCGCAGCGGGCGTCTGAAAGTCATTCTTCCCGACTTCACCCCGCATGAAGCCGGGATCTACGCCGTGTTTCGCCGCTCGCCCTATCAGCCGCCGCGCGTGCGCCTGCTGTTGGATTTCTTGATCGCCCGCTTTGCGGCCGCCAGCCAATCGCCGCCGTTTCATGTCCCCCCGCAGGATGCGTAACCACGCTCGTTAATCCGCGTCTCTGCGTGAGAAACATCACAAATCAATAATGTTAACGTTAACTTTTGTGATTAACATCGCATGTGTGATATCGGACAGCTTCATCCCTTCGCGAGTTAACGTTAACAATAAAGCTGATTTCACTCACCGGGACCTTATCCATGAACCGCGAAACGAAAAAATATTACGTGCTGCTCAGCGGCCTGCTGTTCTTCTTTTTCTTCACCTGGTCTTCCAGCTTTTCACTGATCTCACTCTGGCTGAATCAGAAGATCGGTCTTAAAGGCGCCGAGACCGGCCTGATCTTCTCCGCTATCTCGCTGGTGGCGCTGTGCGCACAGCCGCTGTACGGGTTTATTCAGGACAAACTTGGGCTGCGCAAGCACCTGCTGCAGTTTCTCGGCGTGATGCTGCTGCTGACCGGCCCGTTCTTTATCTACGTTTACGCCCCGCTGCTGGCGAGCAGCCTGCCGCTGGGTGCGTTGGTCGGCGGGCTGTTCATCGGCGCCACCTTCTTCGCCGGCATCGGCGCGCTGGAATCTTATACCGAGCGCGTCAGCCGCATCAGCGGTTTCGAATTCGGCCGCGCCCGCATGTGGGGCTCGCTCGGCTGGGCCTGCGCCACCTTTCTGGCCGGTTTTATCTTCAATATCGATCCGAACATCAATTTCTGGCTGGCCTCCGTCGCCGCCGTGGTGTTCCTGGTGCTGCTCAGCCAGGTGCGCGAGCTGAAGCCGAACGCCATGGCCGGCCTGGCGTTTGGCAAACCGGAGAACCTGCGGCTGCAGGACGCGCTGGCGCTGCTGCGCATGCCGGGCTTCTGGGCGTTGGTGGTGTTTGTGCTCGGCATCAGCGTATACAACGTTTTCGATCAGCAATTTTCGGTCTACTTCGCCTCACAGTTCGCGTCACGCGAACAGGGCAACGAGATGTACGGTTTTCTCAACTCGCTGCAGGTCTTCCTCGAAGCCGGCGGTATGTTTCTGGCTCCGCTGTTGGTGAACCGCATCGGCGCCAAGCAGGGGCTGTTGCTGGCGGGCAGCGTGATGGCGCTGCGCATGTTCGGCTCCGGCTTGGTCAGCGGCGCCTTGATGATCTCCGCCATGAAACTGCTGCACGCCGTAGAGCTGCCGATCCTGCTGATCGCTATCTTCAAATACATCGCCAGCCGCTTCGACAGCCGCCTCTCCTCCACGCTGTACCTGGTTGGCTTTCAGTTCATCACCCAGGTGATGGCCAGCTTCCTGTCGCCGCTGGCGGGCTACGGTTATGACCGCATCGGCTTTGCCGACACCTATCTGCTGATGGGCTGCGCGGTCGCCGCCACCACGCTTGTTTCCTGTTTCCTTCTGCGCGGCGAACGTTCCGCCACGGCAGCGCCCTTTCCATCCGCCATTAAATCAAGTGAGTCTGTCCAATGAACACTGCCTTAGCTCAAGCCGACCATGCGGTCGAGGCCCTGCGCACAGAGCGCCGAGATGATTACTACCCACAGTTTCATCTCGCGCCGCCCGCCGGCTGGATCAACGATCCCAACGGCCTGATCTGTATTGACGGCGTCTATCATGCGTTCTTCCAGCATCACCCCTATAGCGAACACTGGGGGCCCATGCACTGGGGACACGCGACCAGCCGCGATCTGATCCGCTGGCAGCACCAGCCCATCGCCCTGGCACCCGATGCACCCTATGACCAAGACGGTTGCTTTTCCGGCTGCGCCGTGGATGACAACGGCGTGCTGACGCTGATTTACACCGGCCACGTGTGGCTGGGCGAGCCCGGCGACGACAGCCAGGTGCGGGAAGTGCAATGTCTGGTCACCAGCGAAGACGGCATACGCTTCGTCAAGCACGGGCCGGTGCTGGCCCCGCCGGACGGCATTCAGCATTTCCGCGATCCGAAAGTCTGGCGCGAGAACGGCGAATGGTGGCTGGTGGTCGGCGCTAAAGAAAACGGCCTGGGCCAGGTACGCCTGTATCGTTCTGCAGACCTGCGCGCCTGGCGCTTCGATCGGGTGCTGGCCGGCGCGCAAACGGCGCATCAAGGGTATATGTGGGAATGCCCGGATTTCTTCCCGCTGGGGGAACAACACCTGCTGCTGTTCTCGCCGCAGGGCCTGGCGGCACAGGGCTACCGCTACCGCAATCGCTTCCAGAGCGGCTATCTGCTCGGCCATTGGCGGCCGGACGGCGACTTTACGGTAACGCAGCCCTTCTGCGAGCTGGATGCCGGCCACGATTTCTATGCGCCGCAGACCTTCACCGCCGCCGATGGCCGCCGGCTGCTGTTTGCCTGGATGGATATGTGGGAATCACCGATGCCCAGCAAAGCGCACCGTTGGGCCGGCGCCCTCACCCTACCGCGCGAGCTGACGCTGGCCGCCGACGGCAGCGTTCGCATGAACCCGGCGCGTGAACTGGCGGCGCTGCGCCGAGAATCGCACTCGTTTTTGGCGCAGACGCTCACCAATCAGCATTTGCCGCTGGCGAACGATGTGCAGGAACTCACTCTGACATTGAGACCGGCCGACAACGACGCCGAGCGTTACGGGCTGGCCATCGGGAGTGCAGCGCGGCTGTTCGTCGATAATCAGGCGCACCGACTGGTACTGGAACGTTTTCATGAAAACCCCGCCCTGAGCACCTGCCGCAGCGTGCCGCTGCCGGAGGGTGACATCCTGTCGCTGCGGATCTTTATCGACCGTTCATCGCTGGAGATTTTCGTTAATCAGGGATTGGCCTGCCTGACCAGCCGCATTTATCCGACGGAGGAGGATCGCCGCCTCAGCCTGTTTGCCGAGGCCGGACGGGCAGAGTTCGAGCCCATCACAGGATGGCGGCTGGCTAGCATCTGGGGATAGTGGGAATGAGCACCGGGCGCGCAGCGACGCGCCCGGTGCGGTTACAGCGAACCACGCTCCAACAGCGGGCAAGGCACTTTCACCGTATCACGCTGTTCCCGCTGCTCGATCACATGCAGCGCCGCAAGGCGGCCCAGCTCGTAGTGCGGCAATTGCACCGTCGTCAACGCCGGCAGGAACAGCTCGCCGATGCCAACCATGTTGTCGTAGCCCAGTACCGCCACCTGTTGCGGTATCCGCCATCCTTGCGCCAGCAACACCTGATACACCAAAAAGGCTATCCGATCGTTCCCGCATACCACGACATCGCAATCGCGCCGGCCGGCAGAGAAATGCCGCGCCAGCAGCGCGACGCAGTCGCGATAGCCTTGATCGCCGCCGTTCAGATCGAGATGATACTGCCGCAGCTGTTCAACATCGCGCCCTGCATCGCGCCAGGCGCGCTCCAGACCGCGGCGGCGCAGCCCCGCCGCCAGCGTATCCGCCGGTAAATGTATGCACAGCGGCGAACGATAGCCTTTGGCGATCAGCGTGCGCATCGCGTCATACTGACCTTGCTCGTCATCAGGAATGTAGCTGGCGATCGCATGCGCCGGGCTGACGCAGTTGGCCAGCACCAGCCTTTTGTCCAACAGTTTGGCCGGCACATCCACCTGACGCAGCCCCATGGTGGTGAAGATCACGCCGTCCGGGCGATGCGCCAGCAGCAGATCGACGGTCTGTTCGGCGTTGTCATCGGCAAACAGATTGACGACGAAGCTGTTCCAGCCGTGCTCGCGCGCGGTTTTTTCAATCGACAGGATCATGTCCACCGAGAACGGCGTCGTGGCGGTGTCCAGCGCCAACACGCCGAGCGTCTGTACGCGATTTCCGTCACCACGAATACGCCGCGCCGACAGATCCGGCACATAGTCCAACTGATCGATAGCCTGTTTGACGCGCCGATAGGTTTCCGGCCGCAGCTTGCCGGGCTCATTGATGGCGCGGGACACCGTCATCAACGAGACTCCGGCAAGTTTTGCGACGTCTTTCAGCGAAGCCATGCGCCCTTCTTTATGATTAATGAGGAAAAGTGAATAATCCCATAACCAGGCGCAGGACTCTACTCCGCGTTAGCAGGCTGTGATGTCCGCCCACAGAATAGCGCCGTCGGCCGTCAGCGGCTTCACCTCGCCGCTCACCGCCTGCGCCGCCCACCAGACGCCCTCGCGCGCCCGCAGCTCGCCGCCCCCCGGCAGCGACCAGACCCCGCTCAGCACATACAGCACGCCCGCCCGGTTGGGTAGCAGGGTGACGGGCGCCGTGCTGCGCCGCACCTCGGCCGCCTGCCGGCCGCGGCGCGTCATGATGTTGAAATCCTGACTAGCGCCGCCCAGCAGCGTCGCTTCCAGCGCCACGTCGCCGGAAAACGCGAACGGCTCCCCGACGCGCGCCAACTGATGGTCGATATGCCCAGCGCTGAACAGCCGCACGCCGTCGCCTTCCAGCAGGGTGATCGAACGATCGATGCCCGCAAAGGCGGAAAACGGCCCGTCCTGCGCGATGGTGGCGATGCTGGCGCGCCAGTCAAAATCCTGCGCGCCCGGCGGCCAGCTGACGATTTCACGGGTTTCCCCACCGCCGTTGCGCCACGGGCTGACCGGCAGCGCGGCAAAGTTAAAACGGGTCAGGCCCATTACGCCTCCTGCTGAAAGGTTTTCAGCACCTGCAGGAACTCGGCGCTGCTCTGCTGCTGCAGCGCGTGCCGTCCCTGCTCGATCACCTGCCGGCCGCCGACGAATACGTCGCGAATTTGCTCTTTGCCGCCGGCGAACAGCCAGCGGTTAAGGATCGAGGCGTCCGGCGCCGCCGCCAGATACGGATCGTCCCCGTCCAGCACCAGCCAGTCGGCGCGATAGCCGCTCTGCAGCCGACCGATCGGCGCGCCGCATGCCTGCGCGCCGCCCTGCAGCGCCTGCGAGTACAGCACATCGCCCACCGCCGACTGTTCCGGCGTCGTCAGGCGATTGCGACGCTGATCGCGCAGCCGCTGGCCGTATTCAAACCAGCGCAGCTCTTCCACCACGTTGAGCGAAACGTGGCTGTCGGAACCGATGCCCCAGCGCCCCTGCTGCTGCAGGTACGCGTCGCCGGGGAAAATACCGTCGCCGAGGTTGGCTTCGGTGGTCAGACACAGGCCTGCCACCGCGCGGCTGCGCGCCAGCGCTTCCAGCTCGTCGCGATCCAGATGGGTGGCGTGCACCAGACACCAGCGCTGATCCACCGGCAGATGGTCATACAGCCAGGCCACCGGGCGCTGCCCGCTCCACGCCAGGCAATCGTTCACCTCTTTTTGCTGCTCGGCGATATGAATATGCACCGGCAAGGTGCGATCCGACGCGGCCAAAATCTGCTGCATCTGCCCCAGCTCCACCGCACGCAGCGAGTGGAAACACAACCCCTGATTCTGCAACGGACGATCCGCCAGCTGGCGGGCAATCACCTGCTGCTGGTGCAGATAGCTTTCGGTGTCCTGGATAAAACGTTTCTGCCCCGGCTGGGCCGGCTGCGCGCCGAAACCGGCGTAGCTGTACAGCACCGGCAGCATCGTCATGCCGATGCCGGCCTGATGCGCCGCCTCGCTGAGCCGGCCGGTCATCTCACCGCGATCGGCGTATGGCTTGCCGTCGGCGTCGTGATGCAGGTAGTGGAATTCAGCCACCTGGGTGTATCCGCCCTTGAGCATTTCGATATACAGTTGACGGGCGACCACCTCCACCTGCTCCGGCGTCAGACGCTGCACCAGGCGGTACATCAGATCGCGCCAGGTCCAGAAACTGTCCTGCGGGTTGCCCGCCACTTCCGCCAGCCCCGCCATCGCGCGCTGGAAAGCGTGGGAGTGCAGGTTCGGCATGCCCGGCACCGCGTCGCCGTGCAGCCGGGTGCAGCCTTGCGGTTCAGCGTCGGCGGTAACTTGAGTCAGGTAACCTTGCGCATCGACGTCCAGCCGGACGTTATGCGCCCAGCCCTCAGGGAGCAAAGCGCGTGGGGCAAAATAAGCAGGCATGGCAGTATTCCACGGTTGATGTAACGGTGAATGAGGCGCGGCGATGGCGCGCATTCAGGAATTTTTTGGCGGCCGCCGGCAAGTTTCTGGCGCGACGGCCACTAGTTGTATATACATATACATACGCCGACATCAACAGTAAACTGGTGTTATTATTTTTTTATTTGACGAGGTTAACGTCGTGGCTGAACAACAGACCGTGTTACAACTGGCGGCTGCAATGAGCGATGCCCCCGCCCCGATCTACCAACGGGTCAAACAGGCGATCGTGAATCAAATCCGTGCGGGGCATTGGCAACCGCACCAGCGCGTGCCCTCCGAAAGTGAACTGGTGGCGGAACTGGGTGTCAGCCGCATGACCATCAACCGCGCGCTGCGCGAGCTGACCAGCGAAGGTTTTTTGATCCGCATGCAGGGCGTCGGCACCTTCGTCGCCGAAGCCAAGGCGCATACCGCACTGCTGGAAGTGCACAACATCGCCGATGAGATCGCCGCGCGCGGCCATCGCCACAGCAGTAAAATCCTCGAGCTGAAGGCCCGCCCGGCCAGCGAGGAAGAAGCGACGGCGCTGGGCATTCAGCCCGGCCAACGGCTGTTCTACTCCCAGATCGTGCATTACGAAAACGACGTGCCGGTGCAGGTGGAAGACCGCTGCGTCAACCCGCTGGTGGCGCCGGATTACCTGAAGCAGGATTTCGACCGCGTCACCCCTTACACCTACCTGACGCAGGCCGCGCCGCTGACCGCCGGCGAACACATCGTCGAAGCGGTGATCCCCACCCGGCGGGAGCGCGAGCTGCTGCAGCTGGAGGATCACGAACCCGGCCTGCTGATCCATCGCCGCACCTGGTCCGGCAAAACCGTGGTGACCTCGGCGCGGTTGCTGTACCCCGGCAGCCGCTATCAGCTGTTCGGCCGCTTCACCAGCGAAGTCTGAACCCCGGCGGGCGCGCCCTGCGCCCGCATCTCCGCTGTCGATCACATCCTGATAACAAAATCTCGCCCGCCTCTTGTGACATCCCGGTGAATGCGTTAGGTTGTTTTTAATTGTATATACAACCATGTGGGAGCTGCGGCTCCGGCGGAGGAAAGCAATGACGTCTGAGATCCACTGTGACAGCCTGTGGCACGGCGCCGATATCGTCACCATGCGCGACGGTAAATATCACACCCTGACCGACGGCGCGATCGCCGTACGCGACGGCAAGATTGTCTGGATTGGCGAACATGCGGCGCTGCCGCCCGATCTTATCGCGGACGAAACGGTGAAATTCGACGGCGGCATCATCACCCCCGGCTTTGTTGACTGCCACACGCACCTGGTGTTCGGCGGCAATCGCAGCGGCGAGTTCGAACAGCGGCTGAACGGCGTAAGCTACGCCGACATCGCCGCGCAGGGCGGCGGCATCATCTCCACCGTGAAAGCCACCCGCGAGGCCGACGAAGCGTTGCTGCTGGAGCAGGCGCTGTTCCGCCTGCGGCCGCTGCTGGCGGAAGGCGTCACCTGCGTGGAGATCAAATCCGGCTATGGCCTCAGCCCGGAGAGCGAACTGAAAATGCTGCGGGTGGCGCGCAAATTGGGCGAGCTGCTGCCGGTCGAGGTGAAAACTACCTGTCTGGCGGCCCATGCGCTGCCGCCGGAATACGCCAACCGCGCCGACGACTACATCAATCTGGTCTGCGACACCATCATCCCGCAGGCGGCGGCCGCCGGTCTGGCGGATGCGGTCGACGCCTTCTGCGAGCATCTGGCGTTCTCACCGGCGCAGGTGGAGCGCGTCTTCGCCGCCGCCGAAGCCGCCGGTCTGCCGGTCAAACTGCACGCCGAACAGCTCTCCGCCCTCGGCGGCAGCACGCTGGCGGCGCGCCATCACGCGCTCTCCGCCGACCATCTCGAATACGCCACCGAACAAGATGCCCGCGCCATGGGCGACGCCGGCACCGTTGCGGTGCTGCTGCCCGGCGCCTATTACCTGCTGCGCGAAACCCAGTGCCCGCCGGTGGAGCTGTTCCGCAAGCACCAGGTGGCGATGGCGATCGCCAGCGACGCCAACCCCGGCACCTCGCCGGCGCTGTCGCTGCGCCTGATGATCAACATGGCCTGCACGCTGTTCCGCCTGACGCCGGAAGAAGCGCTGGCGGGCGTCACCACCCACGCCGCCAAAGCGCTGGGGCTGCAACACAGCCACGGCACGCTGGAAACCGGCAAGGTGGCGGACTTCGTTCACTGGCCGCTGTCACGGCCGGCGGAACTGGCTTATTGGTTGGGCGGTCAGCTGCCCTGTACGGTGATTTTCCGAGGAGAAGTACGTCAATGACCATTCGCGATCCTTTTAGCTTCCAGACCGGCAGCCTGCCGCTGCTGATCAGCATCCCGCACGCCGGCACGCAACTGACGCCGGCGGTCGAAGCCGGGCTGACCGACGACGCCCGCCCGCTGCCCGATACCGACTGGCACATTCCGCAGCTGTACGACTTCGCCCGGGCGATGGGCGCCAGCGTACTGGTCGGCAACTACTCGCGCTTCGTCATCGATCTGAACCGCCCGGCGGACGACAAGCCGCTGTACACCACCGCCACCACCGGCCTGTATCCCGACGTGCTGTTCGACGGTCGCCCAAGCTTCCTGCCGGGCAAAGCGCCGACGGACGCAGAGCGCGCCGGCTATCTGCAGCAAATTTGGCAACCTTATCATCAGCAACTACAAGACGAACTGGCGCGCCTCAAAGCGCGGCACGGCTATGCGCTGCTGTTCGACGCGCACTCCATCGCCTCGGTGATCCCGCGGCTGTTCGAGGGCCAACTGCCGGATCTCAATCTCGGCACCAACGGCGGCGAAAGCTGCGCCCAGGCGCTGAGCGATCGGCTGGTCGCCTGTTGCGAGCAGCAACAGCAGTATACCCACGTGCTGAACGGCCGCTTCAAGGGCGGTTACATCACCCGCGCCTACGGGCAACCACAGCAGCAACAGCATGCGATCCAGCTTGAGCTGGCGCAGGTGAACTACATGTCCGAACAGTATCCTTACGCGTTCGAACCGCAGCGCGCCGCCTCGCTGCAGCGCCTGCTCAAGCAGATGATTGAAGGCCTGTTGGACGGCGCCGCCAGACTCAACTGATCCCCTTTGCAGGCGCCGCCGGGCGCCTGTTTCTCCCCCTGCCTTTAGCCGCATCGTCAGCCGCGTTCTGCGCGCCATATCAAAGTTTCGCGTGATTCCCCACCGACTGGTCTAAACAGCGCACAAAACAGCGGCCGACGAAAAACGCACTGCGCCACAATCAGCCGAAAAGCCCGCGTTCATCGTCAGCGCCGGGCGGCGTGTGGCCGAGCTGGCCCGTTTCGAACCATCACTCTGGAGGCCCTATGTCTGTAACACCGTTAAACTGGCGCGCTGCCGGCGCCCTCGCCGAACAATTGCTGGCCGGCTGGCAACAGCGTGGCGAACCCGGCGGCGCCATCACCCTGTTTGACGCCGAACAACTCCGCGCCACCGCCTGCGCCGGCCTGGCCGATCTGGCGCAGAATACCCCCTTCACCGTCGACAGCGTGGTGCGCTACGCCTCCGTGACCAAACATATCTTCGCCGCGCTGGCGCTGAACGCCACCGATCGCGCCATTCGGCTGGAGCAACGCCTGGGCGAACTGCTGCCCGCCCTGCAGCCTGCGCTGGCTGACGTCACCGTCGGCCAGGCGCTGGACATGACCGGCGGCCTGCCCGACGTGCGCGAAACGCTCGGCTTGCTCGGCATCCCGCTGCACGCCGTCAGCGAGGCACAGCCGGTCATGCAGTTCGTCGAGGGGCTGGAGAAGTTGAACTACGAAGCCGGCAGCGAGATCGCCTACAGCAATACCGGCTATCGGCTGCTGGAGGCCGCGCTGCGCTGCAAAGGGTATGATTTCAACCAACTGGTGCAACAGCACATCGCCCGGCCGTTGCAGGTGCAGATGCAAGCGCCGGAAAGCTGGTTCGACGTGGTGCCGGGGTTGGTGCCGGGTTACTGGCGTGCGCCGCAGGGCTGGCAACACGCCAGCGCCGGCCTGCACCTTTCCGCCTCCGGCAGCCTGACCGGCAGCCTCCACGCCCTCACCCGCTGGCTGCAAACGCTGCTGGCCGACGAGGGCCCCGGCCAAGGCGTGCTGGCGCAACTCGGCGCACCGCGCCGCCTTAATCAGGGCCAGCTCAGCGCCTATGGCCTGGGTCTGGCGCAAACCCCGCTGGGCCGACGGCGCTTGCTCGGCCACGGCGGCTCCCACGCCGGTTACAAAACCTATTTCCTGCTGGCGCCCGATCGCCAGGCCGGCGTCGCGCTGGTGGCCAACCGCGAAGACTGCGACAGTTTCGGTATGGCTTTGCAGGTGATAGCGGCGCTGCTGGGCGAACCACTGCCGCAGCGCAGCACGGCGATCCCAGACGGCCTTTACGCCGCGCTGGCCGAACCACACTGGTTGGAGGTCAAAGACGGCAACCTGGCCTATTTGGGCAGCGGTGAACCGCTGTATCAGGGCGAAGACGGCTACGCGGTGTCGCTGTCCGCCCATATGCCAATCAAATTGAAGTGGACCGGCGAAGCGGTCGAGGGTGAAGTCGGGCATGTGGCGCGCCGTTTTCTGCCGGTCACGGCCAACGGCGACTGCCTGAAGCATGTGCAGGGGCTGTGGTATCACCCGCACTATCGCACCGCCTTTGAAATTCGTGGCGATCGGGTGCATATCGGCGTCGGCCCGGCGGCGCAGACCGGTACGCTCAGCCCGCTCGGCCAAGGCCGCATGCTGGTGGAGTGCCAGGACGGCCCGTGGTTAAAACGCTTTTGCCTCTATTTCCGCGGTTACAACGTGGATCTCATCGCCAACCGTAGCCGGATGCTGACCTTCCGCCGCAGCACCGTCGGCCGCGACTGACGCTCAGCCTGCGCTGCCGGTTTTGACCGCCAGCAGCGCATCCGCCAGCCGCCGTTTGTCGGCGGCGCTGAGATTCACCTGATCCACGGACGCCATAAACGCCGCCCGATCCGCCTCGCCGAGCGGGCCGGCGCGCAGCCGCTCCGCCAGCCGTTGCAATATCTGGCTGCTCAGCTGTGCGATCTGTGGGCGCACCTGCGCCAACGGCCGCGGCTGCCAGCCGGGTTCCGGGCTCGCCAGCCAGTCGGCGCGATAGCGGTACTGAATCGCCTTGGCGGCGTCCATCTGCGCGGCGATAAAAGGCCGCACCGACGCCGGCTCCAACCCCAAACGCCCCGCCTCCGCCTGCGCGCTGGCCAACACCTTTGCCTCCTGCGCCAGGTCTTCGATCGGCAAATGCTGCTGCGCCTTGTAACCGGCGACGTCTTTCATCAACGACAGCCGTTGGTTCACCAGCTCGCCGATAGCGGCGGCGCCCTCTGCCAACGCGGGAAAACTGGTCAAACAGCAGGCTATCAATAACGCCCTGAACATGGCGCCTCCCTTATGATGCAGTGAAAACGTAAGATCCAAAGTTCACCACGTCCGCCCCGCGCTGGCAAATAAAAAGGCCCCGCCGCAGCGAGGCCCGATAACGCTCGACAAACCTTAGTCGAACACGCCGTTGATGACGGAAGCCACAATCGCGGTGCTGAGTGCGACCAGCACCAGATCGTCGCCGGCGATACGCCACTCATAACCCGGGTACTGCGGCAGATCACGCAGCATCGAGTAAGGCACCACTTTTTTGGCGATGCCCGGCGGCAGCGGTTTACCGCGCGCCAGATTCTTGGCGATGCCCGGTGGCAGCGAGCTGTAGCCGGTCAGGCCGTAGTTGCGCGCCAGAGAACGGGCGCGGTCGCGCGAGAGGCTGACGGAAACCAGATTATCGTCGTTCCTATAGCCGCCTTTATCTTTATTGCCTTTGTTGCCGTTGTTGCCGTTGTTGCCGTTGTTGCCATGGTTACCGCTATTACCGTGATTGCCGCTGTTGCCATGGCCATTACCGTTGCCGTTACCATTGCCGCCTTTGTCAGCCAGGGCCGGGGCGGATGACAACCCCAGCGACGCGATCAGCGCCAACACCGTGAGGGTCGTACGACGTTTGTTCATGTTGTGTATTCCTGCGTGGGGGGACTCTGTTGACTATAGCGGGTCTTTTCCGGACGAAGTATAAGGAAAACTCCGAGATAACAGTGCGGTTTTACGGCATTCGCGCCACTCTCTTGTTTTAACGCAACACGCCTCGAAAATGCCGATGCTTTTCTCAGATTTTTCTTGAAGAAAAATAAGCCTTACGCTAGCGTGGGAGGGTAACAAAAAAGAGTTAGCGTGCTCTTTTTCGTCGCACCTCAAATCTTATTCTTATCATCCATAATGATAATAGCGAACACTTCCCGCCTCTCCGTGCGGGATTCTTTTTCCGCCGCTGTCGCCCCAATCTGGTGCTTTATGTTGAGATTTGGTTGCCAATAATTTACATTCGCTGTCTGAGAAACCTCAACCTCCCGCGGTGGCCAGGCTGGCAACGGGTGGGCGTTCAGGAGCAAAAGACGTGCAAATGACCCTCATGGAATACATCACTCGGCACTTTAACGGCGATCTTCATCGTTACGCGCAGTCGGAAGGCGTCAGCCGTGAACAAATCATTAGTTGGATAAATAATGAATGTCACGTGATCAAAGGCAGGCTGTTTATGCCGGTGAAGCATCTCCCGGTTGAACAAGCCCAGTGATGACAAAAAAAACCCCGCCAGGCGGGGTTTTCTGTTTCTGATAACACGGAAAATCAGAAGTTATAGCCGACCACGAGGTAATAACCCCAACCGGTAGACTTGATCGGGCCCTGCGGGGTGCCGATATCCGCGCCATCCTGCCACTGGCCGCCGTTATGGAAGTAACGCGCCACGAAAGAATAGTGCCAGTGATCGTAGTTCAGCGCCAAAATATGGCTGGAGGCGATCGAGTTGCTGGTGCGCACCTGTTTGCCGGTGCCGTCAACCCAATGGCTGTCCTTACCCAGATCGGAACCGAAGTCGAAGTTGGTGAAGCCGATGTAGCTCAGGTTGCCGCCCCACACCTGGGTCAGCGGCACGAAGTATTTCACCTTGAAGCGGTAACCGTCCCAGCTGTTCTCGTTGGCGGCCTGGTAGTTTTCCCACTGGTATTTGGCATAGATGTTCATCGACAGGCTCATCGGCAGGCCGGTGTCGATATCGGTGCCCAGACCCATGTACCAGGTGTTCTGACGACCGTCGGCGTTGTGGCCCAGATCATAGATGTAGTTGTTGGCGAAGTACCACTCTTTGAACGGACCGAAGCTCAGATCGGTGCCGGTCAGCTTGTCGATGGAGAAGCGCGGTTCAATCTCCATAAACAGCGGGGAACCTTTGTCCCAGATGCCGCGATCCGGGGTATTGCCCACACCGAAGAACTTCGGCACGTCAACGTAACCGTAGAAATCGAACCAGTCTTTCTTGGCGAAGGCTTCGTATTCGAGATACACGTCGTTATTCAGCTGCGGCCCGAAACGGGTGTGGTAGCTGCCCACCACGTTGACGCTCTGGTGCCACCAGTCGGAGACATATTGACTGTCTTTGCTATCAGCCATTGATGATGCACTGTAAGACGCTGCGAGCAGTACACCTGCTGCGAGAGCTATTTTTTTCATTTTATTACCACATGCTTAAAGGGCCATTTCCTGCCCGTTTAGAAAAGATGACAATGAGTCTGCCGACACCTGGCGTTGTCTTCACACAGAAACTCGGATGACGCGCGCATTATAGAAACCACTGACTGTAAGAATCTGTGATCCAGTTACGCATTTCGCGAATAGGTAATCGATTGCGTTCACATTTGTCAAATTATGTTTCATGCAAATTCACATTCGCTGTGATTTTTGTCATGCACCGCGTTTTTTAGCGCAGTTTTTGAGCCAAATGACATCAGGGCGTCATCACGCCCTGGAAAAGAAAAAGCCGACGCGCCAGCGTCGGCCTTCATCAGCATCAGGAGAAAGAGCGGAACGTGAAATCAGTTCACCGCCGGCACCGCTTTGGCGATGTTTTCCTGGCGAAACACGACCTCTTCACCGTTTTTCACCTCCCAGCTGGCGACCGGAATATCGGTTTTGGGCGCCGCCGCGACGACCGAACCGTAAATCAGCTTATCGTCGCGGCGCAAAATATAAACATCGAGCTGATATTCATGCCGCAAATTCGCCGTGGTCAGGCGCACGGTATCGCCGCGTTCATAATGATGCACGTCGATTTCAGGCTGCTGAATAAATTGAATGTCACTTCTCATTGTCGTCGTTCCTTCAGGCAACATGGCTAGTTAAATTCTAGTTCAACATTGCGGCGACAGCGGATAATTTCCGTTAATTTCCGCGAGTTGCCCGCCAACAGATCAGCGAACCCAGGGTGACCATCGCCACGCCCTGCCAGAAATTGACGGTCAGCGAGGTATGCAGCACCAGCGCGGCGAACACCGCCGAGAGCACCGGGGTAAAATAGGAGACGGTGGCCAGCAGCGTCATGTTGCCGTGCAGAATGCCGACGTTCCAGGCGGCATACCCCGCCCCCATCGCCACCCCGGCGCACAGCAGCATTACGGTCACGCCGAGGCTGAACTGCATGCCGCTTTCCGCGCTGAAGGCATACTTCAGCCACAGCGCCAGCGCGGTCAGCACGATGAACAGCACCACGCCGTTGCTGCCCTGGGCGATCTTCTTGGTCAGGTTGCAATACAGCGCCCAGATCACCGCGCCGCTGAACGCCAGCGCGTAGCTGAGCGGGTTGCTGCGCACGTTGGCCAGCATCTGCGCCGGCGACCAGCCGCCCTCGCCACTCATGATCCAACCGATGCCGAACAGCGACAGCAGCAGCCCCGGCAGCAGCCACCATTTCGCTCTTTGGCCGTTAAGCGCCAACGCCATCAGCACGGTGAAACAGGGCCACAGGTAGTTGATCATGCCCACTTCTATCGCCTGCAGGCGGGTATTGGCGTAGCCGAGCGACAGCGACAGGCAGATCTCGTAACTGACGAACAGCAGGCTGCCGACGATAAGATAAGGCCGCGGAAAGCTGCGCCATTTCGGCACGCCGAGCGCCACCAGCAAAAACACCGCGCTGACGCTGTAGATCATCGCCGCGCCGCCGATCGGCCCCAGCCCTTCGCTGACGCTGCGGATCAGGCCGACGACGCTGCTCCACAGCACGATGGCCAACAAACCGAGCAGCGTGGCGCGGGTACGCAAGGGCAAAGCGGGCATAAGGCAGGTCCAATAGGTTATTTTTTATCAGGTTTTTCACTCTACTGCCGCACGCGCCAAAAAGAAAGGCGGGAAACTCCCGCCTGTGAATTTATTGCTGCGGTTGCCGCTCCAACTGCGGCGGCGGCTGACGAAAGCGTCGGGTCAGCCAGGCCAAATAGCCGAAACCCAGCGTCGCCCAGATAAGCCCCATGGTCAGCGAGCTCTTCTCCAGGTTCAGCCACAGCACCCCCACCGTCAACGCCCCCACCAGCGGCAGGAACAGGAAGTTGAAGCGATCCTTCCAGCTTTTGTTGCGCCCTTCGCGAATGAAGAAGTGGCTGATCACCGACAGGTTAACGAAGGTAAAGGCCACCAGCGCGCCAAAGTTGATCAGCGCCGTAGCGGTCACCAGATCGAACGACAGCGCCGACAACGCCACCAGCCCGACCATCAGTACGTTCAGCGCCGGCGTGCGCCATTTGGGGTGGATATAGCCGAAGAATTTCTCCGGGAACACGTTGTCACGCCCCATCACATACAGCAGGCGCGACACGCTGGCGTGCGACGCCAGGCCGGAGGCCAACGTGTTGATAAAGGTCACGCACAGGAAGATCGACTGGAACAGCTTGCCGCCGACGTACAGCGCGATCTCCGGCAGCGCGGCGTCGGGTTGGTGAAAGCGTTGAATGGTCGGGAAAAACAGCTGGATAAAGAACGAAACGCTAATAAAGATCACCCCGCCGTACAGCGCAGTCAGGAAGATGGCGCGCGGAATAACCTTGGCGGCGTCGGGCGTCTCTTCGCACAGCGTGGTGACCGCGTCAAAACCGAGGAACGAGAAGCACAGGATAGTCGCGCCGGTAATGATCGGCAGCAGGTGGGCATTCTCGCTGAGGAACGGCCGCAGGCTCCACACCGTGCCCATCCCCTCGCCGTTGTGCAGGCCGCGCACCACCAGGTAGATAAATACCAGAATGATCGCCACCTGCGCCAGCACGAACAGGGTATTGAAGTTGGCCACCAGATTGACGCTTTTCAGGTTGATGGCGGTGATCAGGATAACGAAGCCCACGACCCACACCCAGGGCGGCACTTCCGGGAACAGCGCGGTCAGGTAAATCTTCGCCAGCAGCGTATTGATCATCGGCAGGAACAGATAATCCAGCAGCGACGACCACCCCACCAGAAAACCGACGTGCGGGTTGATCGCCTTCTGCGCATAGGTGTAGGCGGAACCGGCGGTAGGAAACTGGCGCACCAGTTTGCCGTAGCTGATGGCGGTGAACAACACGCCGGCCAGCGCCAGCAAATAGGAGGTCGGCACATGGCCGTCGGTGAGGCCGGAGACAATGCCGAAGGTGTCGAACACTGTCATCGGGGTCAGATAGGCCAAGCCCATCATCACCACCTGCCACAGCTTGAGGGATTTGCGCAGCTGCGGTTTGCCCGCCGGGCCGCCATCGATGGCTTTAGTCGTCATGGCAGTTCCCCTTTTGGTCCTCTGCTGTCAACCGTGCAACGTCATTCAGAGAGGCCGCGGGGAAACTGCTGTTCAGGCGGCGGGAAAAACGATTTGGGGTCACTGTCGGGCGGCCGGCGACCGGCCCGTAGGCACTGCGGCACAGGCAGACGCCTGCGCATGGGGATGACTGAGTCATGGTTATTTCCTCGTCGGCGTCCTGTACGCCGTGATAGAAGAAATTCTGTACCGCAGCGCGCAGCCTCACCGGCCACAGGAGAGCCGATGAAATGCGCCGGACGCGCGCGGTAGTCGTTAGGTGAGCGGGATCAGGCGTTTTTCAGCATCCACTCGATCTCGGTTTCGGTGATCAGGCGCTCAAACTGCACCAGCTCATCAGTTTTGCAGGCCAGGTAGACATGACTGAAGCGTTCGCCCAGCAATGCATTGAGCACCGGCTGATGCTCAAACTCGTACAGGGCGTCGCTCTGGCGGATAGGGAACGGCAGCCCGTCCTGCTCCAGCCCGTTACCGGTCACCGGCTCAGGCAGCGGCAAGGCGGTTTCCAGGCCGTAGACGATGCCGGCCAGAATGGTCGCCATCACCAGATACGGGTTGGCGTCGGCGCCCGCCACGCGATACTCCACCCGGTGGTTATCGCGATCGCCGCAGGGAATGCGCAGCGCCACGGTGCGGTTGTTATGCCCCCAGGAGGCCTGGGTCGGCACATACATGCCGGGCTGGAAGCGGCGGTAGGCGTTGACGTTCGGCGCCAGCAGCGCCATCGAGGACGGCATCAGGGCGATCATGCCGGCCAGCGCCTGTTTCAGCAGCGCCGAATCCTCGCCGTCGTCGTCGGCGAACACATTGTCACCTTGCGCATTCAGCATGCTGATGTGCACGTGCATGCCGCTGCCGGCGTGCTCCTCATACGGCTTGGCCATAAAGGTGGCCTGCATGTTGTGGTTCTCGGCCACCATGCGCACCAACCGTTTCAGCGCCAGCGCATGGTCGCAGGCCTGCAGCACATCATCGGTATGGTGCAGGTTGACTTCGAACTGCCCCGGCGACGCTTCCGCCACCGCGCCGTCCGCCGGAATGCCCTGCAAACGGGCCAGCTCGTCGATTTCGCTCAGCACATCGGCGAAATGGTTCAGGTTATCGACGGAGTACACCTGGCTTTGGGTGTTGCGCTCCTGAGTTCCCGGCGCGCAAGGCGGCTGCAGATAGCCCTCCGCATCGCGTTGACGATCGATGAGATAGAACTCCAACTCTACCGCTACCACGGGGGAAAGCCCGCGCTGACGCAAACGCTGCCACACTCGGTTCAGCACATTGCGCGGTTCAACGTCAAAGGGAGTGCCATCTTCATCCAGCATGGTGAGCAGCACCTGCGCGATATATTGCGGGTCCGCCGCCGACGGCGTCAGCGTGCCCGGCACCGGCACGCACACGTGATCCGGCTCGCCCAACTCCTGCCCCAGCCCGGCCTCTTCTACGACGTTGCCGAGAATATCCATCGCAAATACCGACGCCGGGAAATAACAGCCCTTCTCCAGTTTGTTCAGGCCGCCGACCGGGATGCGTTTGCCGCGGAAGCTGCCGTTCAGATCGGTCAACAGTACGTCGACATGTTGGGTTAACGGATAACGTTCCAGGTACTTCTTCACTTCGCGCTGGAACGCGCTACTTCGTCTCTCTTCACTGTGCTGAACAAAGTTTTCCACTTCTACGATGTTGGTCTGCATGGTTCACCCGCCGTTTGTGTTTTGCTGTCGTCGATGTTTATTGACCGTCTTGTTCAATATAATGCCCACAAATGAAACGTAGATGAAACAAATTTGTTTTGCAAGTGTTACTTTTGGTTTGAATATTGCCCAATCGACTGCTAGATTTATAGAATATTGAACGAAATCGGCGGTGGAGAAGCTTATCGTTCATAATTTCGAACGTACCAAGGGGATAGTATGGACAATATATTTAACAGACCAGTCATCGGCGTCGTCATGTGCAGGTATAGGTTAAACGGGCACCTTACACAGACCTTGCAAGAAAAGTACCTGAATGCCGTTATCACCGCCGGCGGCTTGCCGATCGCCCTGCCGCACGCGCTGGCGGAGCCGGAAATGCTGGCGGAACTGTTGCCGCGCCTCGACGGCATTTTGTTACCGGGCAGCCCCAGTAATGTGCAGCCGCACCTTTATGGTGAAAACGGCGATGAGCCTGACGCCGATCCTGGCCGAGACGCGTTGAGCCTGGCGCTGCTCCGCCAGGCGTTCGACAGGCGCATTCCCCTTTTCGCCATTTGCCGCGGCATGCAGGAGATGGTGGTCGCCACCCAAGGCACCCTGCATCGCCGCCTGTACGAACTGCCCGAGCTGCTGGAGCATCGTGAAGATCACGACCTGCCGCTGGAACAGCAATACGCCCCCGCCCATGAAGTCATCGTTCAGGAAGGGGGGCTGCTTTCGCAACTGATACCGGATTGCAACAGATTCTGGGTGAACTCGCTGCACGGCCAGGGCGCCAAAACCCTGGGCGCGAGCGTTCGCGTCGAGGCGCACGCCGCCGACGGACTGGTGGAGGCGATCAGCGTGCGCGATCAGCCCTTCGCGCTCGGCGTGCAGTGGCACCCGGAGTGGAACAGCGACGAGTACGCCCTGTCGCGCCTGTTGTTTGATGGTTTCATTACCGCCTGTCGGAACTATCAAAAGGAAAAACGCCCATGAGCGACGTCAGCTTGGCACCGGGAAAACGTCTGTCGCAGATCCGTCAACAATTGGGGTTGTCGCAGCGCCGGGTCGCCGAACTGTCTGGGTTAACCCACAGCGCCATCAGCACTATCGAACAAGATAAGGTCAGCCCGGCCATCAGCACGCTGCAAAAGCTGCTGACGGTATACGGTCTGTCGCTGTCGGCGTTTTTCGCCGAACCGGAAAAACCGACGGAGCCGCAGATCGTGATAGACAACGACGACCTGATCGAGATCGGCAGCCAGGGCGTATCGATGAAGCTGATCCATAACGGCGCTCCGAATCGCACGCTGGCAATGATGATCGAGACCTACGAACCGGGCACCACCACCGGCGAGCGCATCAAACACCAGGGGGAAGAGATCGGCACGCTGCTGGAAGGCGAAGTGGTGCTGCAGGTCAACGGCCAGAGCTATCACCTGCAGGCCGGGCAGAGCTACGCCATCAATACCGGCATCCCCCACAGTTTCAGCAACACGTCGGCGCGCATTTGCCGGATTATCAGCGCCCATACGCCGACGACATTCTGATCAACGGAGCCAGGCATGAACTTTCACCATTTGCAGTATTGGCAACAACGGGCGCAGGCCCTGAAGATTGAGCACCAGCTGTTTATCGACGGCCGCTACCAACCGGCCGCCGCGGAGAAGCGTTTCGCCGTGGAAGATCCCGCCGGCCGCCGTGAGCTGGCGCAGGTCGCGCGCGGTGAAGCCGCCGACATCGATCGGGCGGTCAGCGCGGCGCGCGCCGCCTTTGAACGCGGCGACTGGGCGCAGGCCGCGCCGGCGCAACGCAAAGCCACGCTGCTGCGCTTCGCCGATCTGATGGAGCAGCATCACGAAGAGCTGGCGCTGCTGGAAACGCTGGACACCGGCAAACCGATTCGCCACAGCCTGCGCGACGACGTGCCGGGCGCTATCCGCTGCATCCGCTGGTACGCCGAAGCGATCGATAAGGTGTACGGCGAAATCGCCCCCACCGGCCGCGATGCGCTGGCGCTGATCGAGCGCGAACCGATCGGCGTGGTCGGCGCCATCGTGCCCTGGAACTTCCCGCTGCTGCTGGCCTGCTGGAAACTCGGCCCGGCGCTGGCCGCCGGCAACAGCGTGGTGCTCAAACCCTCCGAAAAATCGCCGCTGAGCGCCATCCTGCTCGGCAAACTGGCGCAACAGGCCGGGTTGCCGGACGGCGTGCTGAACGTGGTGCCCGGCTACGGCCACGACGCCGGCAAGGCGCTGGCGCTGCACCGCGACGTCGATGCCCTCACCTTTACCGGCTCTACGCTGGTGGCGAAACAGCTGATGATTTACGCCGGCGAATCGAACATGAAGCGTGTCTGGCTGGAGGCCGGCGGCAAGAGCGCCAACATCGTCTTCGCCGACTGCCCGGATCTGGATCAGGCCGCCCGCAGCGCCGCCGCCGGCATCTTCTACAATCAGGGTCAGGTGTGCATCGCCGGCACTCGCCTTTTGGTCGAAGCGAGCATTGAGCACGCGTTCCTGCAGGCGCTGCGCAAACACGCGGCGGCCTTCGTGCCCGGCGACCCGCTCGATCCCGCCACGGTGATGGGCACGCTGATCGACAGCGGCCACTGCGAGAAAGTGGCCGGCTATATCGATCGGGGGCTGAGCCAGGGCGCCGCGCTGTTCCTCGACGGGCGCGACCATCCGCAGGGCGACCACGCCGGCTATCTGGGGCCGACCATCCTCACCCTGGTGGACAATGCCATGAGCGTGGCGCGCGATGAAATCTTCGGCCCGGTGCTGGCGGTGACGGCGTTCGACGACGAGCAACAGGCGCTGCAGCTGGCCAACGACAGCGACTACGGCCTCGGCGCCGCGGTCTGGACCCGCGATCTGGCGCGCGCGCACCGCATGGCGCGCCAGCTGAAGGCCGGCACGGTGTTCGTCAACAACTACAACGACGGCGACATGACCGTGCCGTTCGGCGGCTATAAGCAGAGCGGCAACGGCCGCGACAAATCGCTGCATGCGCTGGACAAATTCACCGAATTGAAAACCACCTGGATCTCGCTGGAATAAGGGCTTACATCATGACTGAACACGTAAAAAGCTATTATGCGGCCACGGCCAACGCACATCAGCCCTATCCGCAACTGAATGAATCGATCGAATGCGACGTCTGCGTGATCGGCGGCGGCTATACCGGCCTCTCCTCCGCGCTGTTCCTGGTGGAAGCCGGTTACGACGTGGTGGTGCTGGAAGCGGCGCGCATCGGTTTCGGCGCCAGCGGCCGCAACGGCGGCCAGTTGGTCAACTCCTACAGCCGCGACATCGATGTGATCGAGGAGCGCTACGGCGCGGAAAGCGCCCGCCTGCTCGGCAGCATGATGTTTGAAGGCGCGGAGATCATTCGCAGCCGCATCAGCCGCTACGCCATCGACTGCGACTACCGCCCCGGCGGCATCTTCGCCGCGCTGAACAACAAGCAGTTCCATGCGCTGATCGAGCAAAAGCGCAACTGGGAGCGCTACGGCAATACCCAGCTTGAGCTGCTCGACGCAGACCGGGTGCGCCAGGAGGTCGCCAGCGATCGCTATGTCGGCGCGCTGCTCGATCACAGCGGCGGCCACATCCATCCGCTCAATCTGGCGCTGGGCGAGGCCGAGGCGATTCGCCTGCAGGGCGGACGCATCTTCGAGCAATCGGCGGTGACGAACATCCGCCACGGCGAACCGGCGCTCATCAGCACCGCCAACGGCCAGGTGAAGGCGCGCTTCGTCATCGTCGCCGGCAACGCCTACCTGGGCGACAAGCTGGAGCCGCGGCTGGCCAAGCGCAGCATGCCGTGCGGCACTCAGGTGGTGACCACCGAACCGTTGGCGCCGGAGATCGCGCAGGCGCTGATCCCGCAGAACTACTGCGTGGAAGACTGCAATTACCTGCTGGATTACTACCGCATCACCGCCGATCATCGCCTGCTGTACGGCGGCGGCGTGGTGTACGGCGCGCGCGATCCGGACGACATCGACAACCTGATCCGGCCAAAGCTGCTGAAGACCTTCCCGCAGCTGAAAGGGGTGCGTATCGACTATCGTTGGACCGGCAACTTCCTGCTGACGCTGTCGCGCATGCCGCAGTTCGGCCGGCTGGAGAATAACGTGTACTACATGCAGGGCTACAGCGGCCACGGCGTGACCTGCACCCATCTGGCGGGCAAGCTGATCGCCGAGCTGATGCGCGGCGACGCCGAACGCTTCGACGCCTTCGCCAAGCTGCCGCACCTGCCGTTCTTCGGCGGGCGTAATCTGCAGATCCCGTTCACCGCCATCGGCGCGGCCTACTACACGCTGCGCGACCGCATCGGCGTCTAAAACAGCAGGCCCGGTCATCATGGCCGGGCCTGTGCGTTAACGCTTAGACGATCTTCGGTTGGCCGTCCGAGGCGGTCGCCCCGCCATCGACCGGAATGTTGGCGCCATTGATAAAGCTGGCGTCGTCGCTGGCCAGAAACGCCATCACCGCCGCCACTTCTTCCGGCTCAGCCGCACGCCCCAGCGCGATGCGCTCATTGAACTTGTCGCGGATCTCCTGCGGCCAGCCGTTGGTCATGTTGGTTTTGACCAGGCTCGGGCAGACCGAGTTGATGCGCACGCCGTCACCGCCGTGATCGAGCGCCATGGCGCGCGTCAGGTTGACCACCGCGCCTTTCGCCGCGCAGTAATAGGCCGCGCCCCAGTCACCGCCCAGGCCGGACACCGACGCGGTATTGACGATGCAGCCCTTGGTCTTCAGCAGGTGCGGCAAGGCGAATTTGGAGCAGAACACCACGCCGTCGATATCAACCCCGGCGATGCGACGCCAGTCGTCGACGCTGGTTTCCAGCACGCTGCCCGCCACGTGCACGCCGGCATTGTTCAGCAGGACGTCGATGCGGCCCAGTTTTTCCGCCACCTCGTTCATCATTTTTTCAACCGCGACGTGATCGGAAACGTCGATATGCACCGCCATCGCCCGGCCCTTCGGCAGCGAAGCGGCGACCTTGTCCACCGCATCCTTGGCCCAGTCGGCCAGCACCACAATGGCGCCCTCGGCGGAGAAACGCCGCGCCGCCGCTTCCCCCATGCCATTGCCCGCACCGGTGATAACCACGACTTTATTGTCAAAACGCATGAGACCTCCTCCATGTAAACGCATTTATATAAGTCATACAAATCTCATTACCCCGAGGATAAGACGCCTCTTCGCGGAGAGCCAGTCAAAACGTGCGGTTTATTAACCAAAAGGAGGTATGACAGTGATTTCAATGCGCTGGATTAACCTTTATCGGATTTTGGCCAACATATTGATGGAGAAAATAAAATTCCAGGCAGTCACTATTTTTCGGGCAGATTGTCAGCAAGCGGAATTATTGCAGGTATGCGGTTATCTTCACCCAGAGATAAGCGATGCGAATGGAAAACGGCAGCCGCCCGCAGGCGGCCGCGACTATTTTTTCTCGATGGGAACAACCAGCAGATCAACGTTCAGCTCGTTGATCGCCTGACGCGCCGAAGAGAGCAGTCGGCTCCAGACATCATGATGATGGCCGAAGATCACCAGATCGAACCCTTTTTCCTTCGCCACCCGGTTCAGCTCTTCCGTCAACGCGCCGCGGCTGACGATCACCTCTTCCACCGGATACGACGACTGCCCTTTGATCGCATTGAGCATATTCTTCACCCGCTCCGAAAAGGTGCGATCGGTGTAGTTGTAATCTCCCACGCCCAGATCGACATAATAGCCGGCGCGGTGGATGTCGATATAGATCAGGGAAAGTTTGGCATTGAGCGCGGCGGCCAGCCTGGCGCCCTTGCCCAACAGGAACTCGGCGTCTTCGCTGAGATCCGTGGCGACAACGATATGCCGGTAAGCCATGATGGCGGCCCTCCTCGTTAGATCCGTAAACAGGATGGCGCTCCTTGCCGCATGTTTCTTATGCATCTTAAGTTTAGCCCAGCGCCGGGCCGCTCGCCTGCCCCCTCGGCAAACGGTCGACGAGCGCCATCGCCTCGGTGCCCCAGGCATTCACCGGAATGTGCCGCATGCGTAACTCTTCCCGGCCGTCATCGGAGCGGCGGTGCGATCGGTCGGGTGGATTCTGTGCGGGATTCGTTATAAAACTAACGGTACTCTTGTTGTAACAGGCAATCTTCCATGATCGATATGTCCGCCGTACTCGCCGTTTTCACCGTGTATATTGTCGGCGTGGTGATCCCCGGCCCCAATTTCGTCGCTGTCGCTCACAAAGCCGTTTCAGCACGCCGGACAGAGGCGTTTGCCTTGGTGGCCGGCATCGTGCTGGTCAATCTGTTCTGGGCGAGCAGCGCCCTTCTTGGCATCGGCGTGGTTTTCGCCCTGTTCCCCTGGTTGGCTATGGCGATTAAAGTCGCCGGCGCTGGCTATTTAATGTGGTTCGGCTATCGGCTTATCGCCCAGGCGGCGCCCTCTTCCGGCACCCCAGCGGCCACCGGAAAAAGCGGTTTTCGCGCCGCCTTTCTACAGGGTATCGCCACCAACATCGCCAACCCCAAATCCATTGCGTTTTACGCCGCCGTCTTCTCATCAGCGGCGCCCAGCCATGTTTCTACACCGACTTTTCTCGCCATGCTGCTGGAGGTCGCGGTGATAGCCAGCTTGTGGTACGGGCTGGTGGCGCTGGTATTGTCGCACGCGCCTGTCGCCGGCGCCTACCGCCGCAGCAAGGCTTGGATCGATCGCGCCTGCGGCACCTTGATCATCGCACTGGGACTGCGGCAGTTACTCAGCCGATGATCGCGATCCCCAGCCGCTCCAGCAGTTGAGCGGCCTGGTGACTGTCCATTTTAACGCCCTGCAGATCGGTGGTGCGTAAATCCAACTCACCCAGTTCCGCGTTGCTCAGATCGCACTGGGTGACATCGGCGGCACGCCAGTCGAAACCGGAGAATTCGCCGCCGGACAGATCGGAACCGCTGAAACTGGCGCCGAGCACCTGCGCCCCGTGCCAGCGGTTTTCCCACAGCTCGCATTTCTCCAGCACCACCTTGGCGAAGTTGGCATAGCTCAGGTTGCTTTTGGTGATATAGGCGCTGCAAAACCAGGTGCGGCTGGTGATCATGTTCATAAAGCTGGCGCCGCGAAAATCGGCGCCCTGCGCGCGGCATTCGCGGATCTCCACCCCCAGCGCGCTGGCATGGCGGAAGTCGGCCATCGACAAATCGCAGCTTCTGAAGCTGGCGTCTTTCAGGATCGCGCGGCTGAAATTGCCGCCCTGTCGGCTGTCGCGATCGTAAAACTGGCAGCCGATAAACTCGGTCCCGGTCAGATCGGCGCCCGAAAAATCGCACAGCATAAAACTGCCGTTTTCAATCTTCGCGCCGGTAAAGCGGTTACGGTCAATCTTTTCACCCTTCAACATCAGACTCATCGCAGCGCACCTGTTTATTTATACAGTCAGTGCGCATTTAATCCTATTCCGGCCGGGTTGGCAACCGTCGCCGATCGGCGGCCATCCGCTGCGGCCGGTTCGAACGCCACCTTGACGATACTGAACGTCTTGGTACTTTCCGCCTGAGCGACGTCGGCAAACAGCCGGGGGTAACGGGAGTTGACGACCCACACCTCGCCATCGCGCAGCGCGGCGCCGGTCGGCCCATCCAATCCCGGCGGCGCGGCGACCGCAGCGATACGCGCACTGGCCCAGCCGTCGGTCGAGGAGAGCAGCGTCACGTCACCGGACATGCTCCCCTTTTCACCCGGAAAAGACTGTACGATCACCAATTCATGGGCGTTTTTGAGCCGCAACCCGTCCGGCCCTTTTAAGCGTTGCGGCAACCTGATTGCACTTACCGCAGGCGCGTTATCCAGCGTCACCTTCCACAGCAGCCCGCGGGTGTAGTCCGCCGCAATCAGGAAGCCGTCCGGGTGATACACGACGCCATTGAGATAGGGCTGCGTGCCCTGCGCAGCGGCGGGTGCGACGGCCGGCATCAAGCGCGCTGAGCGTACCAGAATCGATACCTGGTGCGTTGCCCGGTCGATCTTGTAAATCTGCGGCTGGAAGCTGTCGGTGACGTAGATATTGCCCTGCGCGTCGAGCGTCAGATCGTTGGCCAGCGTCGGCCCATGGCTAAGCGATGAAAGGTCGTGCGTCTGCTGCAGCACGCCGGTATCGAGATTGAACTCCAGCACCTGCGCGACGCGATTGCGCGTGCCGGCGGCAGAGTTGCGGGACACGCCCACGTCTTCGTTGCACACCAGCACCCGGTTGCGCTCGGCGTCCACCAGCATGCCGGAGGTGGTGATAAGCCCCGTGCCGGTGGAAAACCGCCGATAGCGGCCATCCGGGTAGACCAGGCCAAGCTGCCCGCCGCGCAGGGAGGAGATAAGGAACGCACCGGCGCGTGCATTCCAGGCAATGCCCTCAGGGTAGGCGCCGGCGGGGTCCGGTGAAAACTCGATGCGTTGCGTGGCCTGCGCCTGCATAACGCCGCAGAGCAACAGCGCAGCGCCGGCCAACTGGGTGACGCGTCGGCAGCGCGGCAATAAGAAAGAAAAGAAGCTGAAGCGGAACATGAGCATGACCCTGATGAGGACTCGGATCGCTAGAGTAGGATCGCGCCGCTCATGGCACCAGCCGGGAAAAAGGCAATGCACCACTAAAAAAATCGCAGTAATCGGCGCAAAAAAAAACCGCCCGAGACGGGCGGTTGACGTGACGGCGAACCGTTACTTCAGGGCTTCCTGAATGGCGTCGGCCATCGGGCCAATGTGCTTTTCTGCCGCCTTCAGCTGGAAGTCCACGCCGTTGCCATCGTTGGTGTCTGACAGCGTAGCCTTGATAAGCTCCAGCGCCGCCTGCACTGCCACCAGCCGTTTGTGCTGTTCGTCCGTGACCGGTTCGGCGCCCATATTGGCCGGATAGTAATGTTCTAACATCGCGATCTCCTTTTGATGACGTTAAACCTTAACCTACCAGAAAACCGCGCATTTATTAAGGAAACCCCGCCCGGTGCGGCCGAATGGCGATAAATTGCACTATACTGGGCAAACCCGCCCTCCTGCCACAGGATCACCGCCATGTCATTCCAGGGAAGCTGCCACTGCGGCGCCGTCACCTTCACCGTCGACGCCGAACTGCCGACCGAAGCCCTCAGCTGCAACTGCTCGATCTGCCGCCGCAAGGGGCTGTTGCTGTCTTTCTTTCCCATCAGCGCGTTCACGCTCAGCAGCGGCCAAGACCGGCTCAGCGCCTACACCTTCAATCAGCACAAGATCCGCCATCAGTTCTGCCGAGTCTGCGGCGCCCAGCCCTTTGCCTACGGCACCGCGCCGGACGGCGCCGCGATGTGCGCCGTCAATCTGCGCTGCGTGCCTGACGTCGCGCTCGATGCGTTACAGATCCACAGCTACGACGGGGCCAGCGTCTGAGCGAATCGCGCGCTCAGTCGAAGGCGACCCAGCCGGCGTCGGTTTCGGCGGATTGCACGCAGCGCGCCACCCACTTCACGCCCAGCGCGCCGGCCTGCACGTCCGGATACCAGAAGTCGGCCAGGAAGGCCGCGTCGCGCCTATCGGTGGCGTCCATCGCCAGTGCGAAGCGGCGGTAGAGATTCGACCAGGCTTCAAACAGCCCCTCCGCATGGCCGCCGCCGATGCGATCGTCCGCCAGCGCCGACGCGGCGAGATACGGCATGCCGCGCTCCAGGATCCGCACCGGCTCGCCCTGCACTTCGAAGCGCAGCTGATTGGGTTGTTCATCCCACCACTCCAGGCTGGCCTTTTCACCGACAATGCGCACCTTTTGGCCATGCATCGAACCGCAGTTGACCGCCGAAGCCCACACGGAGCCGATGGCGCCGTTGTGATACTCCATCAGCACATAGGCGTTGTCCTCCAACGGCGCGCGCGACGGCACAAAGCTTTGCCGGCTGCAGAGCAGCCGCCGGATCTTCAGCTGCGGCGCCATGGTTTCCGCCAGGAACAGCGTGTGGGTCGCCAGATCGCCCAGCACATAGCTGGGGCCGACAAAGTGCGGATCGACCCGCCAGCGAGTGCTGGGATTATCCTGCTCCACCGGCGCGGCGTGAAAGCCGTGAGCGAACTGCATATTCACCAGCCGAATTTCCCCCAGCCGGCCATCGGCAATCATCTGCCGCGCCTGCAAAATCATCTGGTGCCCGGCATAACCGTAGGTCACGCCGATGACTTTGCGCTGCCGCTCGCACAGCGCCGCCAGCGCCTGCGCCTCTTCGACGCTGAAACACAGCGGCTTCTCGCACACCACGTGCAATCCCGCCTCCAGCGCAGCCCGGCAAATGGCGTAATGGGTGTTGTTCGGCGTGGCGATCGAGACCGCTTCGATGCCGTCCGCCCGCGCGGCTTCGGCGCGGAACATTTCGGCATAATCCGCATAACAGCGCGCCGCCGCCACGCCCAGACTCCGGCCAAAATCACGCCCGCGTTCGGCGTCAATGTCGAACGCGCCGGCCAACAGAGTAAACGCGCCGTCGCGCAAGGCCGCCGAACGGTGGATGTAACCGATCTGGCTGGTGCCGCCGCCGCCGACCATGCCCCAGCGCAACGATCTCGCCAAAGGTTTGCTGCCGTTGATCATCGTGTTTCTCCTGATTAAAAGCCGAGGCCGCGCAAGTAGCGCAAGCTGGCGGTGACGTCCTGCAGGCTGCCCTGCACATTGCGCGGATCGCGCTCCTGCTCGATAGTGATCCAGCCCCGGTATCCGCGCTCGGCCAACAGCGCACGCAGCTGCGGATAATCGATCGCCCCGCTGCCCAACGGGCACATGACGCCCTCAGCGCAGGCGGTGAAGAAATCGACGCCGCGCGCCAGCACCTCGCGGAACACCTGCGGATCGACGTCTTTGAAGTGCAGATAATCAAGACGTTCAAAGTGCTTGCTCAGCCAGGCTGCCGGGTCCAGCCCGGCGTAATACAGATGGCCGGTATCCAGGCACAATCCGGCGGTGTGATGCGGAATGTCCGCCGCCAACCGGTCGATTTCGTCGGCGAACTCGATACAGCCGCCGGCGTGCGGATGCACCACCGGCCGCACGCCATATTCCCGCCAGGCCAGTTCGCTGATGCGCGTAATGTGCCCGATCATCCTCTGCCACTCCCCCTGCGACAAACGCGGCGCTAAATCTGAACGCCCGGCGAACCTGGCGCGTTGCGGATTGCCGAAATCGATAATCACCAGGAACGGCGGCGCGGCGCGATCGCCCTCGCTCGGCTCCGCCCTGGGCGCCCGCGAGAGGTTGTGGCATAGCCGATGCGTCAGATCCAGCAGGCGCTCAATGTTCGCCTCGCTGACCAGATCGTCAAAAATCGTGCCGGCCACCAGCGACAGGCGATGCTGCTCCAGCGCGGCGCACAGCGCCTCGCTCTGCGTCGGCAGATAGCCCCACGGCCCCAGCTCGATGCTGCGGTAGCCGGCCGCCGACGCTTCTTGCAGAACCGTGGCGTAGGGCGGCAAATGGGGGTTGTTCGGATCATCCACGCCCCAACTGCAGGGCGCATTGGCGATAGGCAAAGTCATGGCGACGGCTCCTTTTTTGCAGGGAATGCCGGCAGTATCAAACAAAAATTCCAAAACCATCAATAATGAAAATTTTATTTTTTGATAGAGATCGCGCTATTTTTGATAAAATATTTGATGGTTTTTAATCAAATATAGGCGGCGCCTGGCTGCGCTCTGACCTCGGCAAACACCACTCATCGGCCGTCAGAGGTTTTCTTTGGTGATCACATCGAAGCGATTAATGATGTGCCGTAATCCCGGTTGTTCATCGGCGGCGAGTAACGTCTCGACGATCGTGGCGGCCAATTCGGGAATGCGGTGGCACAGCAGCAGATCCACCGTGCCGTCGAGCAGCGCCATTTCACCGCCCTGCACCGGGCCGTGGCACACCAGCGTAATGTCATGCTGCCGGCCGCTCTCTCGCAACGCCTGAATAATGCCTTCCACACCGCCGCTCGGCGCGTAAAGCGCCGCCAGCTCCGGGTGGCTCGCCAGCAGTTCACGCGTGACCCGGCGCGCCGTTTCCGCGTCCTCATGGCTGCGCACCGGCTCCAGCACGCGCTGGCCGCTCATCTGCTCACGCAGATAAGAGCGGAAACCGATCTCGCAGGCCTCCTGACACGTAAAACGGTTGTCGCCGATGATCACGCCGACGTCGCCCTGCCGCCGGCACAGACGATCCACCGCCCAGCCGGCGGTGCGTCCCGCTTTTTGATTATCCAGACCGATGTAGCCGGCGCGGCTGGGCACCGATAAATCCGACAGCAGCGCGAAAACGTTGATGCCCGCCTGAGCGGCTTCTTCTACGGCATAGTGGATCAGGGGGTGATCCAGCGCCAGCACGCCGATCGCTTCCACCTGGCGGCTCAATTGGCTAATGGCGGCTGCGGTGTCGCCGATGGCATTGAGAGAGTGGAAGATAAACTGCGGCGGCTGACCCGGCTCATGATACGGCGCCGCTTGCGCCATCAGTTCATCAGCCAGTTGCGCATAGAAAGAGTGTTCGCGCCGCAGCAGGATGAACCCCATTCTCAGGCGGCGTTCCGGCCTGCCCAGCACCGCCGACAGGCAGTGGGACTTCTCCAACGCGAACCCCAACTTTTTCGCCGCCTCAATCACCCGGCGCTGGGTGGCGGGCCGCACCGACGCGCGTTGGTTGATTACCCGATCGACGGTGGCGATGCCGACCCGCGCCTCTCTGGCGATGGCCGCCATGGTGGTTTTCTTGCCGCTCATGTTCATCTCCATCAACGATTTGATGGAAAAATATCATAGCCGTTGCCGCCCCTGATGTGATGCCGTTCGCGATTAACGGTAGACGGAGAACTTCTTGGTGAGCGGCTTAAGCTGTTCAGTGTCGCCGTAGAGCGCCACCGCCACGAAATCCAACTGCTCGTAAGGCGTGTTGGCGGTGTCGGCGATCTGCTGCTCGGCGGAGTGCGACAGCATGGTGGTGGTGAAGAAGTTGGACAGCACGCCCTCCTCCTTGCATTTGAGGATCAGGTTGCTGAGCTGGCTGCTGTTTTTAGCCTGCAGGATGACGATCGGGTAGTGGCTCATATTGGCGCTGACGCCGTCGAGGCTGCTCGGATAGTGGTGAAACTCGCGCTGCTCGATCAGATCGGTGATGCCCGCCGTCAGATGGCAGGAGGCGTTAAACAGCGTGGCCGGTTCGTGATTGTGGTTGAGGATGATATAAAACTTTTTCTCGTTGTCGCTGTACATACTCTTCTCCTTGAATAGACAACCCTTTTTACCCAAGCCAAGGGCGGTTTTCAAGGCGCGATAAGGGGCCGCGTCCGGCCCCGTGGTAGCACTGCCGGCTCAGACCGCGCCTTCGCCAGGCCCCAGCGGCTGGGCCACCTGATGCAGCACGGTGATGTTCTGCAAAATAGTGCCGCCGTCGATAGGCTTCATCTGGCCGTCGCGATCTTTATAGTGCGTCGGTTTGGCCCCGTGGAAGAACAGCCCGGCGTTGACCTGCACCCCCAGATAACCGGCGCTGGCCGGCAGGCGCTGCACGTCGGTCCAGGGTTGGGAAACCGGCACATACTGGAAGCCTGCGCTGGTCTTGGCATACAGCGGGCGCAGCAGCGTGACAAAGGCCATCATCGGCGACAGCGCCTCTGTAAAGATCTGCACCGGCCGATCGACCGTCATCAGGAAACCCTGCGGCTGTTCCTCAACCGTGTCGAGGCTCAGGCTGCTGCTGATATCATCGCCCCGGCCGCCATAGCTCCATTCAATGGCCGGCGCCCTACTCTCGTTCATCATCTCTGACATACACTGCTCCTTATAAAGTGAATTCAACACGCCTGCTGCGTGCCGGAACAGTAAACCGCTGCAGGGGGGCGAGCGTCCACGCCGGGCGGCACGCTGGCGCACCAAACAACGAGGCGCGCAAATTAAAGCTCGAAATGAATAATTTCCCCACGTGACAGCGCAGCATTTGAACGACTTCTGTCGTAGCGCAGAGGCATAGTGATGACGTTGCCGCTACTGGAGAGTGTTATGACCGCGATTAAACCGGACGCCATCGACCGCATTTCCCCCGCCGCCACGCCCTGGCTGGCCGTCATCAACGTGCTGTTCGCCGGCATCGCTGCGGCGCTGCACGTGGGCAAGGCCACCATCGCGCTGCCGGCGCTGCAGGCCGAGTTCGGCCGCTCGCTGGAGGCGCTCAGTTGGGTCATTTCGGCCTTTCCCTTCGTTGGAGTGTTCGGCGGCATCGCCGCCGGGCTGCTGGTGCGCCGCTGGGGCGACCGGCGCCTGCTGGCGCTGGGATTGCTGATCATCAGCGCCGCCAGCTTCGCCGGCGCCACGCTGCACGACTTCAGCGGGCTGATCGTCAGCCGCTTTGTCGAAGGCCTCGGCTTCGTGATCGTGGTGGTTGCCTCGCCGGCGGTGCTGAACCGCATCGTCGCCCCGGCGCAGCGCAACCTGGTTTTTGGCATCTGGAGCACCTTCATGCCGGCGGGCATCGCCATTTCGCTGTTTTTCGGCCCGCATCTGGCCGACTGGCAGCAGAGCTGGCAGGCCGGTGCGGCGCTGACGCTGCTGGCCGCCCTGCTGCTGCCGCTGACCACATCCCGCCGCGCCGCCGACGCGCACTCGCCGTCTCTGCCGCTGCGGCAAGCGCTGGGCGCGATGCTGCGGGCGCGTCAGCCGCTGTTGCTGGCGCTGATGTTCACCACATACAACCTGCAGTTTTTCTCGGTGATGACCTTTCTGCCGATCTTTCTGATGCAGCGCATCGGCCTGTCGCTGGCGGCCGCCGGCGGCATCAGCGCGGCGGCGGTGGCGGCCAACATCGTCGGCAACCTCGCCGCCGGCGTGCTGCTGTCGCGCGGGCTGCCCGCCAGAACGCTGCTCGCCGCCACCAGCCTGTTGATCGGGGTCTTCGGCGTCGGCATTTTCCTGCCGATGACGCCCAACGGCCTGCTGATCCCGCTGTGTTTCCTGTTCTGCGCCATCGCCGGCATACTGCCCGCCACCATTTTGGCCGCCACGCCGGCGGCGACGCCGGAACCGACACTGCTGCCGCTGAGCCTCGGGCTGGTGATGCAGGGAAACTACCTCGGCCAGGTGATCGGCCCGGTCGCGCTGAGCGCCATCGTGGCCGCAGCCGGCTGGGCTGCCCCGGCGTGGCTGGTGCTGGCGGCGGCGGCGTCTGGAGCGGTATTGGCGCTGGCGGCTACGCTTCCGTCAGGAAATCGATGAATTTCCGCACCTTCAGCGGGACAAAGCGCGCATAGGGGTAAAGCAGGATGAAGGGACGCGAGGCGCCGGCGTAATCTTTCAATACCTCGACCAGCGCCCCGCTGCTCAACTCTTGTTCGACGGTAAAGCGATACACCTGCATCAGTCCGGCGCCGCTTTTCACCAGCGTCAGCGTGGCGAGGTAATCTTCCTGGCAAAGCCAGCGCCCGGCAGTATCCACTTTGCTGTTTTCGCCCTGAACCTTAAACGTCCAGGCGGTTTTTCTGCCGGTGCTGGGCAACGCATACTGAATGCAATCGTGCCGGGCCAGATCCGCCGGCGTGAGCGGCGCAGGGTGGCGTTGCAAATAGCCCGGCGTCGCCACCACGATCAGCTCAGCCTCCTCCAGACGCCGCGCCGCCAGGCCGGAGTCGTTCAGCTCGCTGCCGCGAATGGCGACGTCGAATTTATCTTCGGAGAAATCGATATTCTGATTGCTGACGTGCAGATTCAGCTTGAGATCGGGATAGCGTTGCGCAAACTCGGGCAAACGCGGCAACAGCCTAAAATGCGCGTACAGCGTCGGCGCGCTGATGCTGAGCGTGCCCACCGGTTTGTCCCGTTCGCCGGAAATGCTCGCCTCGGCCTCCATCAGCTGGCTCAGCGCCCGGCGGCATTCCAGGTAATAACGCTGGCCGGCATCCGTGACGCGCATCTGGCGTGTGGTGCGGATAAACAGCTTCGCCTGCAATCGCGTCTCCAGACGCGCGACCGAGCGGCTGACCGCCGCAGGGGTTATCCCGGCGGCATTGGCCGCTGCGGTGAAGCTGCCGGTTTCTACCGTCAGGCAAAACAGCTCGATGCTGCCCACCTGAACGTCGTCAAAATGGCGTTGCATGTCTCTCCCTGCCAATTCATTACATAAGGTATAAATTAAAGTTCTTTCCTCCTCATTTTTCAATCATCAGGTATGGATTACCGTTCACGTACGATCAATCCCTATCCTGTCGAGGAGAGAAAATGAGCAAAGTAAAAACGGTCATCGTCACGGGCGCATCGAGCGGCTTGGGCTTCGCCATCGCGCAAGCCTACCTGGCGCGCGGCTATCAGGTTGTCGCAAACGCCCGTTCGCTTGAACGGCTGCAGGCGGCGGCGGACAAACTCGGCCGCCCGGCCAATCTGCTGCTGGCGCCGGGAGACATCGCGCTGCCGGAAACCGCCGAACGGTTGTTCAGCCTGGCGATACAGGCTTTTGGTCAGGTAGATATTCTCATCAATAACGCCGGCATATTTATCGCCAAGCCGATCGCCGACTATACGCCGGAGGAGGTCGACGCGATGGTGGCAACCAATCTGAAAGGCTTCTTCTACCCGGCGCAGGCCGCCGCCCGGCATATGCAGCAACGCGGTGCCGGCCACATCGTCGCCATCACCGCGTCGATCGCCATGCAGCCCAACAGCAAAGTGCCCGCTTTGCTGCCGGTGCTGATTAAAGGCGGCCTTAACCACGCCGTGCGCGAGCTGGCATTGGAGTTAGCGCCGCACAACGTGATGGTCAACGCCGTGGCGCCCGGCATCATCGCCACGCCGATGCATCAAAATGATGAACAGAGCCTGGCGCAGATGCGGCAACTGGCGCCAACCGGCCGCGTCGGCCAGCCGCAGGACATCGTCGATGCGGTGCTGTATCTGACCGACGCCAATTTCGTTACCGGCGCGGCGCTCGCGGTTGACGGCGGCGCCACCGCCGGCGTCTGGTGAAACCGGGGAGAAACGCCATGCCATACGTCAACATTAAAGTGACCGACGAAGGGGTCAGCGCCGCGCAAAAGCGCATGCTGATCGAGGGAACCACTATGCTGCTGGAGCAGGTGCTGAATAAGCCACGCTACACCACTTTCGTGGTGATTGACGAGGTAGCCACCGACAACTGGGGCGTCGGCGGAGAGAGCGTCACCGCCCTGCGCGCCAAAGAACGAGGCGAATGACGGGCGATTTATTCTGGGGATCCAGTGTCGTAGGGTACAGCTGCTAGTTATCGTTATCGGGTCTGCGTGGTGAGATCAATCACGCTCAGCGCGAAGGATAAGGCCAGTGATGGTCCAGACCCGATAATGACAAGGCGCCGGTCGCGGCAAGATAAACCAGCACACCGGCGAAAGCGATCAGCAGCACCTTTTCGATAACGGCAAGTCTTTTGTGTTCAGTCATTTGCATACTCCTTCGTGGTATCGGGCGAACGGCCGCCCTCCTAAAAACTAGGAAAGCCTGGCGCAGGCGGCAAGCGCGGCTCACAAAATGAAACACAATCAATAAATTTTGTTAATTATTTAGCCCTCTTTCTTTTCTCACGCCGCCGCCTGTTCACCGTGCGGCGCCCGCCTTGCCCTTAATAACCCTATGGAATACGCCACTAAAAATCCCCTACCGGTTAAGCAAAGGTGATGATAGTGTTGTTTTCATTCAGTTCATCTATGCTGAAAATTCATCTTTTGAGGGACGACTATGATGTCTAAAGGCATTTCCAAGGGATTCTTTATTCTGATCCTGTTCATCGTTACCGCCGCCTTTCTCGACGTGCTGGGGCCTTATTACTCCTCGGTGCTGTGGGCGGTTATTCTGGCGGTGATTTTCCATCCGGTGAAAAAGAAGTTGAAGCAGTACGTAGGCGAACGCAACGGCGTGGTGTCGCTGCTGACGGTGGCGCTGATTTGCCTGATCGTGTTCACGCCGTTGGCGATCATCGCCTCGTCGCTGGCGATGGAATTCAACGTGATCTACACCAAGCTGCAGACCAACAACAGCCAATTGCCGACCATGCTGGCGGACTTTATGCGCCACCTGCCCGGCTGGGCACAGCGCTTCCTGGCGGAGCATAACCTCAACAGCGCCGCCGAGATCCAAAAGCAGCTTTCCGAGGTGGCGCTCAAGGGCGGGCAATATCTGGCGGGCAGCGTGTTCCTGATCGGCAAGGGCACCTTCAACTTCGTCGTCGGCTTCGGCGTGATGCTCTATCTGCTGTTCTTCCTGCTGAAAGACGGCCCCTATCTGGTGAACCTGGCGCTCGAAGCGCTGCCGCTCTCCCAGCACGTGAAACACCATCTGTTCGTCAAGTTCGCCGCCGTCTCCCGCGCCACCGTCAAGGGCACGGTGGTGGTCGCCGTGGTGCAAGGTGCGCTCGGCGGGCTGGCGTTTTACTTTACCGGCATCGACGGCAGCCTGCTGTGGGGCGCGCTGATGGCGTTCCTGTCGATCATCCCGGCCGTGGGCTCCGCCATCATCTGGGTGCCGGCAGTGATCTACTTCTTCGCCACCGGCATGCTGTGGAAAGCCATTTTCCTGGTAGTGTTCTTCGTGGTGGTGATCGGCCTGGTGGACAACATCCTGCGCCCGCTGCTGGTGGGCAAAGACACCAAAATGCCGGACTACCTGATCCTGATCTCCACCCTGGGCGGCATGGAGATCTACGGCATCAACGGCTTCGTCATCGGCCCCTTGATCGCCGCGCTGTTCATCGCCTGCTGGAACATCCTGTCCGGCCGCGACAGCGAGGAGAATATCGAAGAGATCGACGAAGAATTTATCGAGGAAGGCAAAAACCATCCCGACGCGGTGGAGTAAACCTCCCGCAGCGAATCACGCAGGGGCCCGTTTGGGCCCCTTTTTTTGTCTGTGGTATCCTTGCCAGGCTCACAAGGAAGAACGGGTTTCGTTATGCTTATTTTCTACGCCACGCTGGCCATCGCCTTCACCCTGCTGTGCCTGCTGGCCTTTATCTCTTGCGCTTATCAGCTGTCGAAGCACGGCGACGTCAAGTTTTTGGCCTCTCTTTCGGTGCTGCTCTTCGCGCTGCTGGCCTTCTATGCCGCTTATGGCTACGTCAGCACCTGGCTGCAACAGCAGGCGGTCGATGTCCGACTGTATTAGCGCAGCGGGATAAAAAAGACCTGCTCCGGATCGCCGTCATCGAGATTGTCAATCTGGCCGCTGGCGACAAATCCGGCGTTCAGCAGCAGCCGCTGCATCGGCAGGTTGGAACGATTGGTGGAGGTGAACAGCTTCGGGTGTCGGCAATGGGACTTCAATGCCGTAATCAACGCCTGCCCGACGCCCCGGCGGCGATAGCGCTCGCCGACCATCAGCATCTCGATAAAACCGCAGCCGAAGAAGTGATAGTGCAGTACGCCATAGCCCATCACCACGTCCTGTTCCTCGGCAAGATAGCAATCCCCCTGCCCGCACCAGGCCCGGATCTGCGCCGCGCGCTGCGGTTCGTGTTTGGCGACGCTGTCGAGGGCGATCAGGGCTGCGACATCGATTTCAGTGGCAAGACGAACAAACATGTTTATCCCTTCATTCTGATGGGGGGCGGCGACACCGCTTCAACGAAACGGCAACCGAAGCGGGATAATTTTTACATCCCCGCCGAATTTTGTAATCCTATTATAGAGTTACTAAAACACACGCCAAGGAAGGAAAGCTTTTCCCGATGAGCATACCGCAAATACCCGCCGCCCTGCTGTTTACCCTGCTGCTGGCGGGCTGCCAGTTCCACAAAACCGTGTTCCCGCCGCCGTATATCGGCACCCCGCAAGAGATCAGCACCTACGAAGTGAAAGGGCTGACGTTTGTCACCACCGTCACCTTCAGCGGCCTGTTCGCCGAAGATCTGGTGCGCGAATACGCACAGAAACATCACTATCGCTACTATGTGGTCACGATGCGCAGCAACGGTTTTAAAGACCGAAGCGAGCGCGTGAGCGCGATGATGTATCGGTAAGAGCCCCGGTCCTGATTTGGCAAACCTGCATCAGGGCTCTACTTCAAAACCCCATCTCGCTCGATGCCGCCGCAGGTAAGCTCTGTTCTTTTCAGACAACCCGCTAATGTTCGCATCCAGCGGGATCTTTAACTCATCTAACAAGCTGCTCTTCGTCTGCGGATACAGCAAACGTCCGTCATCGGCAAAACTGATCGTGCCGCGATCGAACAGCTTGTCCAGATTGGGGATTAACGGCAGACCATTGTGCGGATCCACTTTCTCTTCTGGGGTCGCAATCGACCAGGCAACGATGTGAGAGGCAATGAGAATGGACGGCTCAGCAATCCCCGTGACCGCACACCGATTTCCCCACCGCTTAAACATTTTATCGCGATAGGGACCATGCCCAATCCGCGCCTGAATCACCCTTTCTTGCTCACCACCGACCTCTCTGGTGATTTCGACGGTATCCGCATGGAGGTTGATAGAGAGATTTTCCGAGATAAAACCGGCGATCAACGCGGCTGCCGGCGCGGGGATCTCGCACATATAGTTTTCGGTGCATCCGCCTTTCTTATTAAAAACGCGCGGAAGGCAAGCCTGGTTGTGCATGCGTATGAACGCCTGATTAAAAAGGGAAACATCAATAGGGAGTTCAAGACGCGTCAGTTCCAAATCGACTTGGGTACCCGCAATATGCGGCGGTCCCGCGACCCGATGCTCAGGCCGCGGTGCAGAGTAAGCATCGCGTACCGCTGTCGCCACGCCGATAATCTTCCTACCCTTGTGGCAAAAAATCAGGTCACCCTCTTTGACTTTTTTGACCGTTTCCCACCCGGCAGGTTTAAACATGTTCCCAGTCTTATTTATTCCATATTGCGGCGCCCACAAGAATTCGCCCTTCAAAACTTCCGCGACGCTGCCACCGATGTTGACCCAGAAAAAACGCATGGCCACTCTTTTATAATCAGGAGTTTTAAGGGTTATCGTCACCATTCATCAAAGGCTTTAGTGATTTTCACCCATTAACGCAGGGTGACGGCAATAAAAAATCCCGGCCTTGACCGGGATAGCGTTGCACGGAAACAGCATTGTTTATTCACTGCGGGCGAAATTCCAACGTGCTGTTTTTGACCGCTTCGTAAACCGCGGCCGTTGGCGGCTTAGGCAGACGCGCATTGGCGATTGCTTTGATCGCGGCCTGGCAAAGTTCCGGTTCCCCTTGTTCAGCCTGAATGCTGATCAGCATACCGTCCGGCGCCAGCTTGATGCTCAATGTGCAACGCTTGCCTGAGTAGGCTTCGGCATCTTTCAAATGGCTTTGAATCGCGGCCTGCAACTGGGCGATATAGTGTTCTTTCTCTTTTCCCGGTGCCGGCGTCTTTGGGTCGCCAAGGTTGGTGAAAAGATCGTCAACCTCTTTATTTACCGGATCGGTTTGGCTGGGGGCCGTGCTCTTGGCACACCCCGTTAATGCCAGCGCGGTCATCGCCGCCAATACTGTAGCAACGCCGGTTTTATAGCCTGAATGCGTTATTTTCATATCCCTGTCCTTATGGATATTGTCAGTTGAAAAACAATAACAATAGCAGCTCAATATTCACAATCGAAAAGTGATGTAAGACTCATAAAAAGCAGCCGTCAGCGTAGAAGACGAGAGTTTCGATGAAACAGCCCTCTCCCTTAAGGTTAAACGCATATTTTCTTCACATGTCAAATACACTCTCAATTTAAAAAAATGAAAAAAATGTATATAGCGATAAGGCACATCAATCCCCATTAACAATCAACATACTGAAATTATTAATAATTTATACCTTTTCTTTGTTGCGCTTTCGTTTTCGGTCATTAAGCAAAACAATCACATCATGATAATATGCAACAAAAGCCAATATAAATACAGACACGACTATCAAAGCCAGGTAATTACTCTCCCTAAGCCCTTGGATTATTTCTCCAATTGATAGATAACCATGAAGGAAACTGAAGAAAATAAGCATAAATGAAATCAAATTCAGCGCAGATGCTTTGATACAATAACGCTCAAGCTCGCTGGCGATATTGTTCAGACTGGTTAACTTTTTATCCATATCTTTATCTTCGGATATAAATAAGTCGTCTATTATTGCATTCGCATTTTTTAATTCAGCATTAGACGCATGGAATCCATGGAACACGGCACCAATCAATGTAATAAATATCACGATCCCCCATGAAGAAAACACATCCCAGTCAAAGTCAACATGAATACTGGCGTTTAAGTCACCCTTATTGAATGAAAGATCAACAATTTTAAAAACGAATACACATAACGCCATCCAAATAGTCATTATTGCAATTGATAATTGTACTGTTTTTCTGCCTCTATCCAGAGCAGTATTATATCTGTAAAGTATCAAACTAAAATTCATTATGCACCTCTTGATCGTCATTAAAAATTTATGTTAAAGGCAACTATTATCTATAACACTAAACATCAAATTATTTCAAACAAAACAGTTCAATTAGGTATTATTAGAAAATGTAAAAACATGGTGGGTTAAGTTCCTGCATAATCATCTATACCTATATCAAAAAAAAGCCATAGAAACCATATCGGCAAGCCATAACCCATAGAAGATCGATAGTCTATTTTGACCTAAAAATAGATTCCTCAATACTAATAAAAATCATAAAAACGTTAAAATAATACAACCGAAAAATGCCTATATTCAGGTACATTATTTTTCCGAATCATTAACAAGTCACCTTACGGAATTATGTCAATGATTATTACATATGCATCAAGACGAACACGCTGAGATTTGTCTTCCATTAAAACACCGAACGTATTAAATATGCCTAAAGGTAGCACCACGAAGCTCTGAACATTTCAGCAAATTAGCACCTTCTATGCCTCTAACGTCCAGGTAAACCTCACCCCCAGGTAGTAGAGTGTTAGACTAATCGTCCAGTAGCAAGCTTTCGATTAGTATTGCTAATTTAGCAAAACTGTTTTTGTATTGACTATCCAGACGCACTCATAACCCATTGAATAAAAATAATTATTTAGTTTTTCTTGCTGTTTATCCCTTAGTTCATCTGATATTCTCTGTTTATACTCTATAACCAAGGTAGCGATTATCTCCGATTGTTGGCGGCCAATTTCTTTAGTTCTGCCACCTGGATCTCCCCTTTCCCTGCGTTAAGCAGCTATAATCCAAAAAGTGGAGTTTTTTGAAAACGATAAGGAGGGAGTATGTACAAAACTATTTTGGTTCCCGTGGATATTACCGAACCGGAATTAACACAGCAGGTCATCCCGCATGTCAACGCGCTCGCCAGGCTCGAAGACTCCCACGTCCATTTCCTGGCGGTGATCCCGTCGCGCGCCACCTATGCCGCTTTCGGCTTTGCCGCCACGGCGGCGATAGAAACCAAAGACGAAATCATTGCGGTAGCAACCGAAGGGCTGGCAAAAGCGGCCAAAGAATTCAGCGTGCCTGAAGATAGAGTGACCACGCACGTTGCCGTCGGCGATCCCAAAGATCAGATCCTGGAGCTCGCCGATGCGCTCAACGCGGAGATTATCGTGATGGGTTCCAACCGCCCTTCTGCGATCACTTATCTCCTCGGCTCCAATGCCACCGCCGTCGTCCGCCACGCCAATTGCCCGGTGCTGGTCGTGCGTGAATCAGCTAACGCCGCGCAGTGAGCCTGCCCGACACCTCACTCATATTTGAACAGTAAAAAAACGGGAGCCCTAAGGCTCCCGTTCTCATTCTAACGCCAAACACCCTTACATGTGTTTAACGATGGCGTCGCCAAACTCTGAACATTTCAGCAGTTTAGCGCCTTCCATCAGGCGTTCGAAGTCATAGGTCACGGTCTTGGCGGCGATAGCGCCTTCCATGCCTTTAACGATCAGGTCAGCCGCTTCGAACCAGCCCATGTGGCGCAGCATCATCTCTGCGGACAGGATGATGGAGCCTGGGTTCACTTTGTCCTGGCCGGCGTACTTCGGCGCGGTGCCGTGAGTCGCTTCGAACAGCGCGCAGTCGGAGCCGATGTTGGCGCCCGGCGCAATGCCGATGCCGCCGACCTGGGCCGCCAGGGCGTCGGAGATGTAGTCGCCGTTCAGGTTCATACAGGCGATCACATCATATTCCGCCGGGCGCAGCAGGATCTGCTGCAGGAAGGCGTCGGCGATCACGTCTTTAACCACGATCTCTTTGCCGGTGTTCGGGTTCTTGATCTTCAGCCATGGGCCGCCGTCGATCAGCTCGCCACCGAACTCTTCGCGCGCCAGCTCATAACCCCAATCCTTGAAGGCACCTTCGGTGAACTTCATGATGTTGCCTTTGTGAACCAGAGTCACGGAGTCGCGGTCGTTGGTGATGGCGTATTCGATCGCCGCGCGCACCAGACGCTTGGTCCCTTCTTCGGAGCATGGCTTCACGCCGATACCGCACTGCTCTGGGAAGCGGATTTTCTTCACGCCCATTTCGTCGCGCAGGAATTTGATCACTTTGTCCGCTTCGGCGGAGCCGGCTTTCCACTCGATGCCGGCGTAGATGTCTTCGGCGTTTTCGCGGAAGATCACCATGTCGGTCAGCTCAGGCTGTTTCACCGGGCTTGGGGTGCCCTGGTAGTAACGCACCGGGCGCAGGCACACGTACAGGTCCAGCTGCTGGCGCAGGGCCACGTTCAGAGAACGGATGCCGCCGCCGACCGGGGTGGTCAGGGGGCCTTTGATGGCGACGCGGTAGTCGCGGATCAGGTCCAGAGTTTCATCCGGCAGCCACACGTCTTTACCGTAAACGTGGGTAGATTTTTCGCCGGTGTAGATTTCCATCCAGGAGATTTTACGTTCGCCGTGGTAAGCCTTTTTAACGGCCGCATCAACCACGTGGATCATGGCAGGAGTCACGTCAACGCCGATGCCGTCGCCTTCGATGAACGGGATGATCGGGTTATGAGGAACAACCAGTTTACCCTGGGCGTCAACCGTGATTTTTTTACCTTCTGCCGGAACAACTACTTTGCTTTCCATCAACCTCTCCTTCAAGCGCAATTTTGTTAATGCTTTGTAAGATGCGTGTAGATACTACTTGAATATTCGGTCCGCGCCAATCCGAAACGGATTCGGTTATAATGCGCTTATCATCCGTAATCTCAACCGTTATGAAAAAATTCTCTGTTAGAAATCACAACGTTAAACGATTCAGCCAGCCGAATGCCGCCAAACCCGCCGCGCCGAAGGGGCCGCGCCGAATTGTGTTATTCAACAAGCCCTTCGACGTGCTGCCGCAGTTCACCGACGAAGCCGGCCGCGCCACGCTGAAAGAGTACATCCCCTTCCCCGACGTTTACGCCGCCGGGCGCCTGGATCGCGACAGTGAAGGGCTGCTGGTGCTGACCAACGACGGCCAGCTGCAGGCGCAGCTCACCCAGCCGGGGAAGCGCACCGGCAAAATCTATTATGTGCAGGTCGAGGGCGCGCCGCAGGAGAGCGATCTGGCGCCATTGCGCAGCGGCGTCACACTGAAAGACGGCCCCACGCTGCCCGCCGGGGTGGAGCTGGTGGCCGAGCCGCAGTGGCTGTGGCCGCGCAACCCGCCGATCCGCGAACGTAAATCCATCCCCACCAGCTGGCTGAAAATCACCCTGTTCGAAGGGCGAAACCGCCAGGTGCGTCGCATGACGGCGCATATCGGGTTCCCTACCCTGCGCCTGATTCGCTACAGTATGGGTAATCTTTCGCTGGGCTCACTGCAGCCTGGTGAATGGAAAAGCATCGATTCCCTGTAGACCGATAACTGATGGAGGCGCCATGAAATCTACCCCGATCGCGCTGCTGCTCGCCGCTCTGGCGGCCCCGTTCGCCGCCCCTGCCGCCAGCTTCGACTGCGCCAAGGCGGCAGGCAGCGATGAACGCGCCATCTGCGCCGACCGCACGCTGAACGATCTGGACGTGCAAATGGCCACCAAATACCAGTTCCTGCGCGGCCTGTTCGCCATGGGCGCGCGCGGCGCGATGCAGGACAGCCAGCAGGCCTGGCTGGCAAAACGCCAGCGGTGCGGCGGTGACACCGCCTGTCTGCTCAAAAGCTACCGCACCCGCATCGCCGAGCTGGACGATATCTATCGGCGCATCGACAAACCGCTGTAAGGAGACCGCATGTTCAAACCGCACGTCACCGTCGCCTGCGTGGTGCACGCCGCCGGCAAATTTTTAATTGTCGAAGAAACCATCAACGGCAAAGCGCTGTGGAATCAGCCGGCCGGCCATCTGGAGGCCGACGAGACGCTGGTGCAGGCCGCCGAGCGCGAGCTGTGGGAAGAGACCGGCATCCGCGCCACGCCGCAGGCGTTCCTGCGCCTGCACCAGTGGATCGCGCCGGATCGCACGCCGTTTCTGCGCTTCTGCTTCGTTATCGAGCTGGAAGAGCCGCTGCCGACCGAGCCGCACGACAGCGACATCGATCGCTGCCTGTGGCTGAGCGCCGACGAGATTTTGCAGGCGCCCAACCTGCGTTCCGCGCTGGTGGCGGAGAGCATTCGCAGCTATCAGCAGCCGGAACGTTACCCGCTGTCGCTGGTCGGCAGCTTCGCCTGGCCGCATTAAGCGCGCCGGGCAGCACAAGATGAACAGTGCGCCGGCGCGGCCAACGTGGTAAAATCCTGCGCTTGTTTTTATCAGCACGGTTCGTGTTCAAGTTCGTGAGATCCCCATGTCAGACAACAGCCAGAAAAAAGTAATCGTCGGTATGTCCGGCGGCGTCGACTCTTCCGTTACCGCCTATCTGTTACAGCAACAGGGCTATCAGGTCGCTGGGCTGTTCATGAAGAACTGGGAAGAAGACGATGACGAAGAGTACTGCTCCGCCGCGACCGATCTGGCCGACGCGCAAGCGGTCTGCGACAAGCTGGGCATCGAACTTCACACGGTGAACTTTGCGGCGGAATACTGGGACAACGTGTTTGAGCTGTTCCTGGAAGAGTACAAGGCCGGCCGCACGCCGAACCCGGACATCCTGTGCAATAAAGAGATCAAATTCAAAGCCTTCCTGGAGTTCGCCGCCGAAGATCTGGGGGCCGATTTTATCGCCACCGGCCACTACGTGCGCCGCCAGGACGTGGACGGCAAAAGCCGCCTGCTGCGCGGCGTCGACGGCAACAAAGATCAGAGCTACTTCCTCTACACCCTGAGCCACGAGCAGGTGGCGCAGAGCCTGTTCCCGGTCGGCGAGCTGGAGAAGCCGGAGGTGCGCCGCATCGCCGAGCAACTGGAGCTGGTCACCGCCAAGAAGAAAGACTCTACCGGCATCTGCTTTATCGGCGAGCGCAAGTTCCGCGACTTCCTCGGCCGCTACTTGCCGGCGCAGCCGGGCCCGATCGTCAGCGTTGACGGCCAGACCGTCGGCGAACACCAGGGCCTGATGTATCACACCCTGGGCCAGCGCAAAGGGCTGGGCATCGGCGGCCTGAAAGACAGCAGCGAAGATCCGTGGTACGTGGTGGATAAAGACGTGGCCAACAACGTGCTGGTCGTCGCGCAGGGGCACGATCATCCGCGCCTGATGTCCGTAGGCCTGATCGCGCAGCAGCTGCACTGGGTGGATCGCCTGCCGCTGAGCGGCCCGTTCCGCTGCACGTTGAAGACCCGCTATCGCCAGCAGGATATCCCTTGCACCGTGACCCCGCTCGACGACGAACGCATCGAAGTGCGTTTCGACGAGCCGGTCTCCGCCGTCACCCCCGGTCAGTCGGCGGTATTCTACCAGGGCGAAATCTGCCTCGGCGGCGGCATCATCGAACAGCGCCTGGCGTAATTCGCCTGCCGCCCAAGAAAAACGCTGCGTTTACCGCAGCGTTTTTTTATTCAGAATTCCACCTGCGCCCCCAGCTCGATCACCCGGTTCGGCGGGATTTCGAACAGGTCCGGCGCCCGCAGCGCGTTGCGCTGCAACAGCTGGAACACCTTGCCGCGCACGCGCAGATACCAGGGCCGTTTGCCCAGCACCAGCGTATCGCGCGACATGAAGAACGAGGTCTCGTTCATGGTAAAGCTCATCCCCTCCAGCCCGCAGCGGTAAAGAATGTCCGTCACGTTGGGCGTCTCGCGCCAGCCGTAGCTCGCCACCACCCGCCAGAAACTCGCCGACAGCTGTTCGATCGCCACCCGCTGCACGTTGTGCACGTACGGCATGTCGGTGGTGACGATGGTCAGCAGCACCACGCGCTCGTGCAGCACCTTGTTGTGCTTCAGGTTATGCAACAGCACCAGCGGCACCGCATGCGGCGTGCGCTCCATAAACACCGCGGTGCCCGGCACCCGCTTCGGCGGCGCCTTCTCCAGCGACTCGATCAGCGCGCTCAGCCCTTCCTGGTTGTCGCGCAATCGGCGGATCAGGCGCGAACGCTCGGTCTTCCAGGTCAGCATGATCAGCAGAATGATTAGCCCGAGCGCCACCGGCAGCCAGCCGCCGGTCGCCAGCTTGATCAGGTTGGCGCCGAACAGCGGCACGTCGATGCACAGCATGACCAGCAGCATCAGCCCGCCCAGATAGCGCGGCCAGCCCCAGTTTTTCACCGCCACGATGCTCAGCAGAATCGACGACAGCAGCATGGTGCCGGTTACCACGATGCCGTAGGCCGAGGCCAGGTTGCTGGAGTGTTTGAAGCTGACGATCACGATCAGTACCGCCGCGAACAGCAGCCAGTTCACCACCGGAATGTAGATCTGCCCGGACTCCTGATCGGAGGTATAGATAATACGCATCGGCGGCAGGTAGCCCAGCCGCACCGCCTGCCGCGTCAGCGAGAACACGCCGGAGATCACCGCCTGCGAGGCGATCACCGTCGCCAGCGTAGCGATCACCAGCAGCGGGATCAGCGCCCAGGTCGGCGCCAGCAGGAAGAACGGGTTATTGATCGCCGCCGGGTTGGCCAGCAGCAGCGCCCCCTGGCCGAAGTAGTTCAACACCAGCGCCGGCGCCACCAGCGTAAACCACGCCAGACGGATCGGTTTTTTACCGAAGTGGCCCATATCGGCGTACAGCGCTTCGGCGCCGGTGACCGACAGCACCACCATGCCCAGCGCAAAGAACGACACGGCCTTGTATTCGAGGAAGAAATTCACCGCCCAGTAAGGGTTCAGCGCCCGCAGCACGCCGGGGTGATGCAAAATGCCGCCGAGGCCCAGCAGCGCCAGCGTCAGGAACCAGATAACCATCGCCGGGGCGAACAGTTTGCCGACGCTGCCGGTGCCGCGTTTTTGGATCGCGAACAATGCGGTCAGCACCAGCAGCGACAGCGGTACGATAAAGCTGTCCAGCTCGGGGGCGATAATCTGCAGCCCCTCGATGGCCGAGAGCACCGAAATGGCCGGGGTGATCACCCCATCGCCGTAAAAGAAGCTGCCGCCCACCAGCCCGATCAGCACCGCCGCCGGCACCCAGCGCGCATCCAGCTTGCGGATCGCCAGCGACATCAGCGTCAGAATGCCTCCCTCGCCGTCGTTGTCGGCGCGCATCACGAAACAGATGTATTTAATCGACACCACCAGCGTCAGCAGCCAGAAAATCAGCGATAAAAAGCCGTAAATCGAGGCCGGCGTCAGGGTGATGCCCTCCTCCGCCGTCAGGCATTCGCGCAGGGTATACAGCGGGCTGGTGCCGATATCGCCGTACACCACGCCGATGGCCGCCAGCGTCACCGCCGGCAGTGGCTGCTTGTTTTTTACGTGCATATAAAGGTCTTTATTTGAGGGTTCACGTTGGCAGTATAGATGCAGCCGCCGCACTTTATTTGCCGCAGCAACAATAAGTTCGCGCCGCCGCGCCGGCGATTTTCGTCGCCTATTTGCGCAGTTCTGCGCCGCACGGCGCCTCCGCCTCGTTATGGGCGTATTAGACGCTGGGTTTACCCTCGATTTTGTGGCATGATCCGCGGCATTCGTTGTCATCGTTGTTACAGCCACGCCCGATCGTTACCGTTCGCGGCCGCCGCCGTTACCCCTGCGATACACACAACCTTATGCAGTAAGCCATGTACCGTTCACCGCGTTTACAGGAGTCATCGTGGCGAAGAATTATTATGACATCACGCTGGCCATGGCGGGCATCAGCCAGTCGGCGCGTTTGGTTCAGCAGTTGGCCCATGAAGGGCAATGCAACCGCGAAGCCTTTCAGAGCTCGCTGAAAAGCCTGCTGCAGATGGACCCACCCTCTACGCTGGCGGTGTTCGGCGGCGAAGAACGCAATTTGATGATCGGCCTCGAAACCCTGATGGGCGTGCTGAATGCCAACAACAAAGGGCCGGGCGCGGAACTGACCCGCTACACCATCAGCCTGATGGTGCTGGAGCGCAAGCTCAACGCCAACAAACAGGCGATGAACACGCTCGGCGAACGCCTCGGCCAGCTCGAGCGCCAGCTGGCGCACTTCGATCTTGAGTCGGACACCATCATCAGCGCGCTGGCCGGCATTTACGTCGACGTGGTCAGCCCGCTCGGGCCGCGCATCCAGGTGACCGGCTCGCCGGCCATCCTGCAGAACCCACAGGTGCAGGCCAAGGTTCGCGCCACGCTGCTGGCCGGCATTCGCGCCGCCGTGCTGTGGCAACAGGTCGGCGGCAGCCGCCTGCAGTTAATGTTTTCCCGTAATCGTCTGTTCAAGCAGGCGCAAAATATCGTTGCTCATTGTTAATCGATCCCAGGAGTTGCTACCGATGGAATTATCCTCACTGACCGCCGTTTCCCCCGTTGATGGACGCTACGGTGATAAAGTCAGCGCACTGCGCCCCATTTTCAGCGAATACGGTCTGCTGAAATTCCGCGTACAGGTTGAAGTACGTTGGCTGCAAAAACTGGCCGCCTGCGCAGAAATCAAGGAAGTTCCCGCTTTTGACGCCGACGCAAACGCTTTCCTCGACAAAATCGTCGCGGAATTCAATGAAGAAGACGCACAGCGCATCAAAACCATCGAGCGCACCACCAACCACGACGTGAAAGCGGTCGAGTATTTCCTGAAGGAAAAAGTGGCGGCGGTGCCTGCGCTGCACGCGGTGTCCGAGTTCATCCACTTCGCCTGCACCTCCGAAGACATCAACAACCTGTCGCACGCGCTGATGCTGCAAAGCGCCCGTCAGGACGTGGTGCTGCCTTACTGGCGCAAGATCATCGACGCGCTGAAAGGGCTGGCGCAGGAATACCGCGATATCCCGCTGCTGTCGCGCACCCACGGCCAGCCGGCGACCCCGTCGACCGTCGGTAAAGAGTTCGCCAACGTGGCTTACCGCATGGAGCGCCAGTACCGCCAACTGGAGCGCGTGGAGATCATGGGTAAAATCAACGGTGCGGTCGGCAACTACAACGCCCACATCGTCGCCTACCCGGAAGTGGACTGGCATCAGTTCAGCGAAGCGTTCGTCACCTCGCTCGGCATCACCTGGAACCCGTACACCACCCAGATCGAGCCGCATGACTACATCGCCGAACTGTTCGACTGCGTAGCGCGTTTCAACACCATTCTGATCGACTTCGACCGCGACATCTGGGGCTACATCGCCCTGAACCACTTCAAGCAGAAGACCATCGCCGGCGAAATCGGTTCTTCCACCATGCCGCACAAGGTCAACCCGATCGACTTCGAAAACTCCGAAGGCAACCTGGGGCTGGCCAACGCAGTGCTGGGCCACCTGGCGGGCAAACTGCCGGTTTCCCGCTGGCAGCGCGACCTGACCGACTCCACCGTGCTGCGTAACCTGGGCGTGGGCCTGGGTTACGCGCTGATCGCCTATCAGGCCACCCTGAAGGGCATCAGCAAGCTGGAAGTCAACCAGGCGCACCTGCTGGACGAACTGGATCACAACTGGGAAGTGCTGGCCGAGCCGATCCAGACCGTGATGCGCCGCTACGGCATCGAGAAGCCTTACGAGAAGCTGAAAGAGCTGACCCGCGGCAAGCGCGTGGACGCCGCCGGCATGCAGGCGTTCATCGATGGCCTGGCGCTGCCGGAAGAAGAGAAAACCCGTCTGAAGGCGATGACCCCGGCCAACTATATCGGCCGCGCCACCACCATGGTCGACGAGCTGAAGTAAGCGCGTTAGACCCACAACGACAAGGCGGCCCACGGGCCGCCTTTTTGCTTATTATTCGCCGCGCAACACCTGCAGCCGGGCAATCTGCCGCCCCTGCGCATCGAAGTTGTCCGCACTCAGCCAACGCGCCAACGCCTGCCGCACCGCCGGCCAACGGTCAATGGTGATGGCGAACCAGTCGGTATCCCGGCTGCGCCCCTTGACGATCACCGCAAAGCGGAAGTTGCCCTCGTAACGGAAGCCGAAGCGCAGCGCGGCCTGGCGCGATGGCGCGTTATGGCTGTCGCACTTCCACTCGCAGCGGCGATAGCCCAGCGTGTCGAAGGCATAACGCAGCAGCAGCGCAATGGCTTCGGTGGCGCTGGAGCGCTGTTTCATCAACGGCGACCAGCTGACGTGGCCGATCTCCAGCACGCCGTTGGCCTCGTCGATGCGCATCAGCGCCACCGTCCCCACCGGCGCGTCGCTGGCGGCGTCGAACACCGTCAGATTGACCAGCGTCGGGTTGGCCTGCAGCGTCTCCAGGTGCTGCAACATCGCCGCCGGCGTGTCGGGCCGTTCGATAGACAGATAGGTCCAGTCGCGGCCGTCCGGCGCCAGCTGGAAAGCGTCATACAGCGCGGCGTAATCCCGCTGCGGATCGAGCGGCGCCAGTGAACAGAAACGCCCGCCGAGCGTCACGCCGCCCGGGCGGCGAGCCGGCTGCCAATCCGGCATCGGTTCGCCAATCGGCTGACCATAACGATTCATTGCCATACGCGCCTCCTGCGGTTAACGGGTATACACGATAAACGAGCTTCTTCTGCCGATTTTGTCGTACAGCGAACGCGCCGGCGCGTTGTACTCCTGGGTCATCCAATAGACCCGATCGCTGCCGCGCGCCTCCGCCAGCCGATACGCCTGTTCGAACAGTTTTTCCGACACTTTATGGCCGCGCGCCTGCGGCGACACATAGAGATCTTCGATATAACAATAGCCCACTGCGCTCCAGGTGGACGGATGGAATACCAGGTTCATCAGCCCCAGCAGCCGGCCGTCGGCATCCTCCGCCACCAGCCCGTACACCTGTTCATCCTGCCCCAAGCGTTCGAAGGTGCGATCGGTCACCTGCGGCGCCACCTCGGCGCGGTAAAAGTCGAGATAGCCCTGCCACAACGCCAGCCATTGCGCTCTGTCGTCGCCATTGATTCTGCGGATGGTCACTTCACGATTTGATGGGTTCATAGCGCCTCACGGGGTTAAGATATTATTTCCATTAGGGAAATAACCGAATAGCGGCAGAATACACCGCGCAGCGACGGCGTAATACGGACCAATTCAAAACGCCGGGCAGACCAATTTTAACCGCCGTTTTCCCGCGGCAGCGCGTTGAACACCTGCGCCAGCATGGCGATAAAACGCACGATCTCGTCCGGCGTATAGGCCGAGAAACCGAGCACCAGCGCCCCGCGCTGCGGCGCGCCGGTGTAGAAGTCCGCCAGGCCGTACAGCCGGATGCCCCGTTCCGCCGCCGCCGCCACCAGCCGCCGCTCCGTCGCCGCATCCGCCAACGGGCAAACCAGCTGCAGCCCGCCCTGCGGCAGCGCCGGGCGCGTCCAGGGCGCGAGATGGCGTTGCACCGCGTCGTACAGCACATCCAACCGCGCCTTGTAAAGCGTGCGCATATTGCGCAGATGCTCGGCGTAGCCGCCCTCGTGCAGGCAGTGGAACAGCGTCATCTGCGCCAGCGCCGACGTGTAGCCGTCCTGAAACTGCCTGGCGGCGACCAATGGCCGCACCAGCTGCGGCGGCGCAATCATGAAGCCGATGCGCAGCCCCGGAAACAGCGTCTTGCTGAAGGTGCCGATGTACAGCGTGCGCCCGCCGCTGTCCAGCCCCTGCAGCGCCGCCTTGGTTTGTCGATCGTAGTTGAACTCGGCGTCATAATCGTCTTCGATGATCCAGGCCCGCCGACGCTGGGCCCACTGCAACAGCGCCAGACGCCGCTCGAGGCTCAGCGAGTACCCCAGCGGGTAGTGATGGGACGGTGTGATGTAAACGCCCCGCCCGCCGCCCGCAGCCTGCATCAGCTGCCCGACGTCCAGCCCTTGTTCATCAATGCCGATCGGCCGCGCCTGCAGCCCCGCCGACTGCACCAGCTTTTTCGCCCCCTGGTAACCCGGCTCTTCGACGAATACCGCATCGCCGGGATCGAACAGCACCTGCGTGCACAGCGCCAGCGCCTGCTGAGAGCTGGTGACCACGATCACCTGCTCCGCCGTCGCCTTGACGCCCCGCTCCCGCTGCAAATAGTGCGCGATCTCCGCACGCAGCTCCGGCAAGCCCTGCGGATCGGCATACCCCAACAGCCGCTCGCCGTGCCGCCGCAGCGCCTGCTTTTCCCACTGCAGCCATGAATCGATGGGAAACGCCCGCAGATCCGCCAGCGAGGGCGTCAACGAGGCCTGGCGGCTGGTGTGCGGCGTATGGCTGACCGCCAGCAACGCCCGGCCGCGATCGCTTAACTCGCGTTCCGCCAGCCGCGCCTCCTGGCCTGCCTGCGTCGCCAGCAGTTCACGGCCGAGCAGCGTATCGCAGCGATAACGCACAAAGCTGCCGCGCCCCACCGTTCGGCTGATGAACCCCTCCGCCTCCAGCCGCGCGTAGGTCTGTTCCACCGTGTCACGCGCCACCGCCAGCCGGGCCGCCAACGCGCGGCTCGGCGGCAGCTTCGCCCGCCACGGCAGTTCCCCGGCGGTGATGAGCCGCAACAGGGCCTGGTGCAGCGCCGAACGTCGGGTCAGCCCCTGCTGACGCTGCTGGGTGAAGGCTGCCAGGATTGCCGCGTCGTCCGCGTGTCGTGGGGTGTCACTCATGGGCAGTCTGTTTCTCCGAGCCTGGGGCGATTGCACACTACTCTACCTCATTTTCTCCCAGCGGCGGCGGCAGTTGCGCTGCCCGGCGAAATCCCCTTAAATAAGCCATCGCATTGCGGCTACAGGACTTCCGTCAGCTATGAGCAAGGAGATCAACCAGCGTCTGCTGGAAAAACTGCTGCAGGATCTGGCCAGCGCGGGCGCGATGCCGTTGTATCTGCGCTTTAACGCCTCGGTGCGCCAGGCTATCGAGCAAGGATTGCTGAGCGCGGGGGATTTCCTGCCCAGCGAGCGCCTGTTCACCGAACGGCTCGGCATCTCGCGCATCACGGTGCGCAAAGCGCTGGCCTGCCTTGAGCAAGACGGCATCATTGGCCGTTCACGCGGCTACGGCACCTTCATCCAGCCGCAACGGCCCGCGCCGAAGCTGCGCTATTCCTTAGCGGACATCAAAGGGTTCTCGCGCGAGGCGGCGCAACAGGGGCGTCAGCCGGACACGCAATGGATCAGCCGCGAGCGGGTGCCGGCCAGCGCCGAACTGGCGGAAAGGCTCCAGCTGGCGGTTGGAGCGCCGATCTACCAACTCAAACGCATTCACTTTATCGATCGGCGGCCGATGTCGGTGGCGGTGTCCTACGTGGTGGCGGCGGCGATTGCCAACATCGACGAGATTGGCATCTCGCTCTACGATTACTTCCGGCGCAATAATGTGGAGATGGGCTCGCTGCGCAGCCAGGTCAGCGCGGCGATGGCCGACGACGATATCCGCCAGGCGCTGCAGCTATCAGAACCGATGCCGCTGCTGATCGTGCGCCAGACGTTGTTCGACCACCGCAAGAAGCCTATCGAATACAGCGAAAGCTTCTGCCGCAGCGACATGTACGAATTTACCAGCGAAAGCTGACCCGTTGCACCTTGCGGCGGCTCACGCCTCGCCCTGCCGGCGGCGGCGAAAACGCACGAACGCCTGGGCATACGCCTCAACGTCCAGCGGATTCACCCGTTTTAACTCCGCCAGCAATCCGGTTTCGATCGCTTCTGCACCGTGCAGCGCACCGCAGACAGCGGTGGCCATCGCGCCGATGGTGTCAGTATCGCCGCCCAGGTTGGCGCACAGCACCGCGCAACGGGTAGGATCGGTTTGCGCCAGCTGCACCATCGCCAGCGCCGCCGGCACCGACTCGATGGTGCTCACCCCGGCGCCGATCAGTTGATATATCCGCTCAGAGGCCTGCTCGGGATCGGCGGCCTCATCCACCACCTGAAACGCCAACTCGATGCGCGCCGCCAGCGAGGGGCTGAACGTCGTCTCCTGCCGGCGCTGGGCATACTCCGCCACGCCCGGCAGCGCCTGGCGAATCGAGGCCCAGTCCGCGCCCTCCACCGCTCGCGCGACGGCCCAGGCGATCGCCACCGCACCGGCGACGGCGATGTCGGATTTGTGCGTCGGGCTGGAGGCCAGCCACACCTGCTGGCAGAAATCCTCCAGCGGCGCGGACGGCAGCACGCAGCCCAAAGGCGAAATGCGCATCGCCGCGCCATTGGTGATGCCGTTGTTTTCCAACTCGGCGATCGGCGTGCCCGCCTTCTGCTCGCTCAACGCCAGTTTGGAACTGGGGCCGAGAATATTCTTGTTGAAGGCGTCAAAACTGTCCACCCAGCGGATCACGTTGCGGGCGATCAGTTCCGGCACCACCTCGCCTTCCGCTTCCCGCAGCGCATCGGCCAGCGCTAACGCCATCGCGGTATCGTCGGTATATTGCCCGGCCTTGAAGTAACAGGCGGCGGTGTTCTCCGCCGGCCCATCGAGAAAGCCGTCTATCCAGCCGAAATGGCGCTTAACCCGCTCGCGCGGCCACAGCTCGGAAGGCATGCCGAGCGCGTCGCCCAGCATCTGTCCGTAAAGTGCGCCCGCTATGCGTTCTGCCTGGGTTAACTGCTTCATCCGTCGCTCCTGAGAAAATGTACCGTTGCCTCAATAATACCTTATTAGTACCTTTAAAGCTTATCAAGCGCCCCGGCTCACACTTCCCTTTCGCGGGCAATGCCCGGGGCGTTTAAGTTGCGTTTAATGTTGCCCCGCCGCTGTTTATCCGACGTTTATCAGAGCTTGTCGATAATGTCGGCGAACAAATTGATAACGCTTATTTTAATACATTGCTTCGGCTCTCTTGCGAGCCGGGCGGGTTATACCTACCATAGCCTCAGCACTTTTTGTCAAAATGGTTCAGGTGGCCGCGTTATTCCCTGACACGCCGCAGAGCGTGTTCCCTTTTATCGCGTGGGTGACAGGACGTTCACCCGCATAGTCACAGGAGTTCGCCATGCGAGTACTGGTTGTTGAAGATAATGGTTTGCTGCGTCACCACCTTTCCGTTCAGATGCGCGAGATGGGCCATCAGGTCGACGCGGCCGAAGACGCCAAGGAAGCCGATTATTTCCTGCAGGAACACGCGCCGGATATCGCCATCGTCGATCTCGGCCTGCCGGGTGAAGACGGCCTGAGCCTGATCCGCCGCTGGCGCGCCCATCAGACCAAGCTGCCGATCCTGGTGCTGACCGCCCGCGAAAGCTGGCAGGACAAAGTGGCGGTGCTGGAAGCCGGCGCCGACGACTATGTCACCAAGCCGTTCCACCTGGAAGAAGTGATCGCCCGCATGCAGGCGCTGATGCGCCGCAACAGCGGCCTGGCTTCGCAAGTGATCGTGCTGCCGCCGTTCCAGATCGATCTGTCGCGCCGCGAACTGAGCGTCAACGATCAACAGATCAAGCTGACCGCCTTTGAATACACCATCATCGAGACCCTGATCCGCAACGCCGGCAAGGTGGTGAGCAAGGATTCGTTGATGCTGCAGCTCTACCCGGACGCCGAACTGCGTGAAAGCCACACCATCGACGTGCTGATGGGCCGCTTGCGCAAGAAAGTGCAGGCGGAATACCCGCATGAAGTGATCACCACGGTACGTGGCCAGGGCTATCGTTTTGACGCGAAGTGAACATGATGTTCAACAAGAATAAAAAACCGTTTTCGCTGCGTGCCCGCTTCCTGATGGCGACCGCCGGGGTGATCCTGGCGCTGTCGCTCTCTTACGGTTTGGTGGCTGTTGTCGGCTATATCGTCAGCTTCGACAAAACCGCCTTCCGTTTGCTGCGCGGCGAGAGCAACCTGTTCTTCAGCCTGGCGCAGTGGAAAGACAACAAGCTCACCATCGCCATTCCCCCCGATCTCGATCTCAACTTCCCGACGCTGGTATTTATCTACGACGATAAAGGCAACCTGCTGTGGAGCCAGCGCAAGGTGCCGGAGCTCGAGAAGCTGATCAACAAGGAATGGCTGGAGGAGTCCGGCTTCTACGAAATCGACACCGACACCCGCGTCAGTAGCGAAGTGCTGGGGGACAACCCCAAAGCGCAGGATCAGCTGAAGAATTACGACGATACCGATCAGAACGCGCTGACCCACTCGGTGGCGGTCAACACCTATGCCGCCACGCCTCGCCTGCCGGCGCTGACCATCGTGGTGGTCGACAGCATTCCGCAGGAGCTGCAGCGCTCCGACGTGGTGTGGGAGTGGTTCAGCTACGTGCTGTTGGCCAACCTGCTGCTGGTGGTGCCGCTGCTGTGGCTGGCGGCCTACTGGAGCCTGCGGCCGATCAAGGCGCTGGTCAATCAGGTGGGCGAGCTGGAGAACGGCGAGCGCGATCAGCTCGACGAAAATCCACCCAGCGAGCTGCGCGGGCTGGTGCGCAATCTGAACATTCTGGTGCGCAACGAGCGCCAGCGCTACACCAAATATCGCACCACCCTGTCGGATCTGACCCACAGCCTGAAAACGCCGCTGGCGGTGCTGCAAAGCACCCTGCGCTCGCTGCGCAGCGGCAAGCAAACCACCATCGAAGAAGCCGAGCCGATCATGCTGGATCAGATCGGGCGCATCTCGCAGCAGATCGGTTACTACCTGCACCGGGCCAGCATCAACTCCGGCCAGACGGTGTTGACGCGCGAGATCCACTCGGTGCCGGCGCTGCTCGACAGCCTGGTGGTGGCGCTGAACAAGGTTTACCAGCGCAAAGGGGTGGTGATCACGCTGGACATCTCGCCGGAAGTGACCTTTATGGGCGAGAAGAACGATTTTATGGAAGTGATGGGCAACGTGTTGGAAAACGCCTGCAAATACTGCCTCGAGTTCGTGGAAATCACCTCGCTGCACTCCGAGAAAAACCTCACCATCGTTATCGACGACGACGGCCCGGGCATCCCGGAAAGCAAGCGCCAGCTGATTTTCCAGCGCGGCCAGCGGGTGGATACCCTGCGCCCCGGCCAGGGCCTTGGCCTGTCGGTGGCGGCGGAGATCATCGAGCAGTACGACGGCGAAATCGTCATCAGCGACAGCCCGCTCGGCGGCGCGCGCATGCAGGTCACCTTCGCCCGCCAGCACGACACCCACCACAACGAGTAAATTATGCCGCTGCGGCCCCGATCCACGGGGCCAAACTTCCGTTATAATCGCACTCAGGCTCACTCCCCTATCCTGGAATAGAACATGGATTATCAATTAGATCTGGACTGGAACGATTTTTTGCAACGTTATTGGCAAAAGCGTCCGGTGATTCTGAAGCGCGGCTTCAAAAACTTTATCGATCCGATCTCCCCGGATGAGCTGGCCGGGCTGGCGATGGAAAACGAAGTGGACAGCCGTCTGGTCAGCCACCAGGACGGCCGTTGGCAGGTTGCGCACGGCCCCTTCGAGAGCTTCGACCACCTGAGCGAAAACAACTGGTCGCTGCTGGTGCAGGCGGTGGACCACTGGCATGAGCCTTCCGCCGCGCTGATGCGCCCGTTCCGCCAACTGCCGGACTGGCGGATGGATGACCTGATGATCTCCTTCTCGGTGCCGGGCGGCGGCGTCGGCCCGCACCTCGATCAGTACGACGTGTTCATCATTCAGGGCACCGGCCGCCGCCGCTGGCGCGTCGGGGAAAAAACGCCGCTGAAACAGCACTGCCCGCACCCGGATCTGCTGCAGGTCGAACCGTTCGACGCCATCATCGACGAAGAGATGGAGCCGGGCGACATTCTCTACATTCCGCCGGGCTTCCCGCATGAAGGCTACGCGCTGGAAAACGCGCTCAACTACTCGGTGGGCTTCCGCGCGCCGAACGGCCGCGAGCTGGTGAGCGGCTTCGCCGATTACGTGCTGGCGCGCGAGCTCGGCAGCAAACGCTACGGCGATCCGGACGTTAAACTGCGCGAACACCCGGCGGAGATCCTGCCGCAGGAAGTGGACGCCTTACGGCAGATGATGCTGGATCTGGTGCAACAGCCGGAACACTTCCAGCACTGGTTCGGCGAGTTTATCTCCCAATCGCGCCACGAGCTGGATCTGGCGCCGCCGGAGCCGCCGTATCAGGCCGGGGAAATCTACGAACTGCTGCAACAGGGTGAAGCGCTGCAGCGCCTGGGTGGGTTGCGCGTGCTGCGCATCGGCGATCGCTGCTTCGTCAACGGTGAACTGATCGACACCGACCAGCTGCAGGCCGCAGACGCCCTGTGCCAGCACTTCAGCGTCGATGCCACTTTGCTCGGCGACGCGGTGGACGATCCGTCGTTCCTGGCGCTGCTGACCGCGCTGGTCAACAGCGGCTATTGGTACTTTAACGACTGAGTTCTCGGGGCTGTGGCCTCTGTTGAACATGTCTACCGGCCCGCTTATGCGGGCCTTTTCTTTAGGGTGGAAAAAGCTGGCCCGCCCTCAACAATATGTTTCTATCGAGACCTCAATTTATCCACCACACAAATGCCCCTATCATTATTATTTTGAAAGTAATGCATACCACATGAAATCAAACAAACCATTGCTTCTCAGTCCCACTGACGTTATTTTTAAGGCCATTCACTGAATTACTTACAATACTAATTAATACAAGGTGTTATCCATGCAAATTATTTATCCTGATGATTATTCAAACCAAGGCAGACCGGATGAAAATTTTGCCGAAGAATTTACCTGCGCCAAAAATAGAGGAATACGCTGTTTTCTACTTTCCTCAGAAGCCGCAGCATTAGGAAAAACCCGTTTTTCGGGCCGCTTTGAACCAGGCGTACCGGTAATCTGGCGTGGTTGGATGTTGAATGCAGAGGAATATCGCCAGTTGCACCGTGCGGTAACGGCTAATGGAGGGGAAATGCTTGAGTCCCCGGATGAGTATTTGCGTAATCACCATATAACCGGCTGGTATGAGCCATGTAAGGCATATACCGCAGAGACCGTGCTCACCACGGCTGATACAGATTTCGACACTCTGGTCACCCAACTTTGTTGGCCCGCCTACTTTGTTAAGGATTATGTGAAATCGCTGACCACATCCCGAGGCTCGGTAGCTCACAATGCCGCTGAAATCAGAGAGGTTCTTAAACTGATTATGCATTACAGAGGGGAGCTTGAAGGCGGCGTTAGCTTAAGACGCTTTGAAAACTTGTTTGACGACAGTGAGCGCCGATACTTTTCGATTAACGGCCAGGTTTTTTCCGCCGACGGTGAAATACCTGACATCGTTCATCAGATCGCATCGCGTATTAAAACGCCTTTTTATTCGATCGATATCGCCAAAAATGCCAATGGCGAATTGCGCCTAATCGAAATAGGCGATGGCCAGGTATCAGATACCAAAGAGTGGAGCGTTGCAGACCTGGTTACTGCATTTTGTATAGCAGGCGGTTAACCACCCCATTAAATTCGAGTGGTTATAAGTAAGGCCAAGTGTATCCTAAAAAAACTCCATCGTGTGAATAACCAGGTGATGCTGGCCGTCTGCATCGCTGTACCTTATCGATATGTGATGTCACTACCTCCCCAGTATGCACTGGGGGTATTAGTGCAAAAAAATGCGCTATGTTAAAAGGGCATTCTTTCCGGCCTGACAGCATCTATCGCAGCAGATTTCCAGATAAGCTAACGTCTCGACACATCTAAATCAGCAATATTAGAATATCTGACTACAATACTGATGCTCACCATAGGCAAACATGAGTAGGTAAAAACACCCAATAAACTTTCTTTACTGGGTGCGAAGAACCCCCTCTTTCTCATCATCGTGATGGCAGAGTGTGCGTATTCATTTATAAAACATATAGAACTTACTCTTTTTTGAGAAAATTATACTTCTCGAGCGTTTTTTTTACCTCTATCTTGAGTTCATTCTCATCCAAATCGCTACCATCCCGATTTGGGGAAGATGTATAGCAATCCGCCAAGCTGAAAAGCTCTGCTGCACAATACCCAACATCATTACTATCATTTCTTAATGTCCCGTCATCGCGTTCTTTTCTCCACACATGAAGATACTGTGACTCATACTCATCAGCGGTTAATTTAGAGTCGAGTAATTCCTGCGCGATTTCAATCAACCTCATACTCATAACAGTACTCCTTTTTCCATATAGTTTTTATACTGTGGCGTCCCAAGGCTTAATTTCATTCCCGTCGAGAAATATCCATCACGTCTAATTACAACAACATTATTGGTCCTTGAGTTAAAAAAGACTTTGGAGTCTTTTTCTCTTATGTAAGTCCCCCTCTCTACCGTATCTTTATCATTCAAATGGGCCTCGAGCGCATCGCGATATTGAGTCAGAGTCTCTCTGTTTTTTCTGGTGTCCGCAACACCAAAATCACTCGCGTGCTTGTACTTTTTATCCTGTTGCTGACGCGTAAAACGCCCCGAGTCCAGCGGATCACTGACCATCACATAGACAGCTTCAACCCCGGTTTCCAGCGCATCCGGCTGCCACAGGATAAAGTCTTGCAGATCCTGCACCACATCCGCCGGGAAGGTGGTGACCACGATGCTGTCCGCCTGCCTGATGCCGGTGCCGGTATGCACTGGCGATTTGGGCCCCGGTGAGCCGTTGCCGGTATGCGCCGGCGCTGCCGGCCCGGTCGGTACCGGGTTGATCAGTATCGTCCTCGCCGGTACCCCCGCCATTGCGGGCAGCGTGATTTTGTCCAGTCCTGTCAGCTCATCGCGAACGGGTCTGAATACCGGCACACTCGGCGATACGCCGCCAACCCCCGTTCTGACGAAGTTGACGCTCTGTCTCCCGTCGTCGTCGGTGGTGATAAACCCGCGCACCGGCAAATCGACCGAGGTCATGCCGGGCTGGATGGTCGCCCGGCTCGCCGCCGCCAGGCTCGCCTGGAGGGCAAACAAATTGACATCCCGCCCGGGTACCCGGTCGCTCCCTGCACCGGCCTCCGTCGGGTAGAAACCAAGGGCAAAAGCCCCCAGCACCGATCCGGCAGCGACCACAGTGCCGGCGCGTATACTGCCGACTTCGGAGGCTGCCCGCCACGACGCGCTCGCTGCCCAACCGGCCAGTTCGCTCGTGGTCGTCATCACGCCTTGCCCGATTACCGACGTCTGCAGCATCGCGGGCGCACGGTTGAGCACCATGGCACCTGCTGCCGCCAGCGCCGCATTGGCCGCTTTTAGCTTTTCCGGCGTATACGCCGGAGCGTCCATAATACCCGCTTTGGCGAACAACGCTTTTCTGGCTGCTTCTACCTTGCGTGCATCTTCCGCCTTTCGGGCTTCCTCGGCTTTGCGAGCCTCTTCGGCCTTACGAGCTTCTTCGGCTCTGCGAGCCTCTTCCGCCTTTCGGGCCTCTTCAGCTTTACGGGCCTCTTCGGCCACTTCTCGTTCTACCTGCTTAAATTGTTGATAGGCCGATGTCAAAGAAGGCACTTCGGCGTTACGTTGCCGGTAACCTGTGCGATCGCTCCCTTTGCCGCCGCCGTTGATTTCATATTGCTCCGTAATTTCAGTCATCACCCTATTATTATCAAGCCAGAAACCCGGTGGGATTTTTCCATTAAGCACCTCGGAATAGGTGGCTAATGACGCCTTATCCTCTGCGGCAGAATTGTTGCCGTTATTGTTGCCGTTGGGTATGTTCTGATAATTACCGATTCTATGATGGGTATCGATATTACCGGCGAACACGATCCCGCCTTGAGCAGGCAACCCCACGCCAAGTACATTTTTAACTTGTGAGACAGAGGTAATAGCCTTGCTGACGGCGGCTTCATCGGTTGTACGAATTTCACCAACCTGCACCTGTATTTTTCCGTCAGCCTCAACACTTTTCAAAGCTACCTTTGCATAAGTTGTAACCGCACGTACCTTTTTTTGTAAATCTTTCAGTATATTATTAACTTTAGGGTCATTTTTGATAGCGTTAACCTGCCGCCGTATCGCTGCCCCCTGGGAATCTCCACTGCTGCTACTGTCCCTGCCGCCATTACCGTTCCCTTTACCATCATCCCAGTTGGTACTGTTATCTTTACCGGGATTTAAACCATGTACTCCATCGATATGCACATCCCCCATGCCAGGAATATTTATATCCATAGATCCACCGTGCCCTACATTGGCTCCCTGGTCTGAAGCCCCCCCCCTTTAATTCCACCCGTTGGGCCACGGCTGTCTTTTCCATCTCCGCCACTCATATGCCAGTCCTTTTATTTCGTTGATGTGGCAGCAGAGTAAATTCTTAAGTGCTTATCGCCAGCAGCACTATCGGTTAATACTCTGCGCTACCCACAAAAATTGTTATTACTCAGGCGCACGTAATCGCTTTTTCCAACGCTGCCAACCGCGATTCCAGCGTTTCTCGGGCCGCTCGCTCTTCCTTAAGCGCTTCAACCAGCAACGCCACCACGCCGTTGATATTGATGCCCCGCGCATCTTTCAGCACGCTGCCGTCATTAAGTTTCAATTCGGTTTGGGTCACCGACTGCGGCAATACGCTCTCCACTTCCTGAGCGATCACCCCGGCCTCCGGCACGCCCTGTTTGAGGTAGGTGTAGCCGCCAATATTGGCCAGCTTGTCCAATGCACCGGCAATTTGGGTGATGTCCGTTTTCATGCGGGCATCGGAGCTGCTGTGCCAGGCGCCGTTGGTGTAGGCGTTACCATCATTACGGAATTCGTACCAGCCTTGCCCACCACCGTTGGCGACATTCAGCACCAGCGAATGGTGAGAGCCGACAAATTCATGATGATAAAGGTTGGCATACAGGTCGTATCGCCCCTGCAAATGCAATCCATTGGTAATACGTCCCTTATCATTGTCAACACTACGGTTCCCAGCAGCCCAAATCCATCCATCGGGGTTGCGTTTAGTCAATTGCCCTACAGAAAGCTCGGCGTTGGGCCTTACCTGCAGTTCGTTCCAGTTACCCTGCCAGTCTCGATAAGAGAGCAATCCATAATTTTCTTTACCAGCGACAATCCGCGAGCCCATTAACATCACCGTAGTGACGTTGCCGCTGGTAAAATTAGTATGCATGGCAGCCGCATCATAAACCTGACCATTGATAAGCGGAGTCGGGCCGGTGGTCGAAGTGGAGATACCCGCGTTGTGCGACACCACCGCACCGCCGGAAATATCCACTCCATTGCGCATCGCAACCCGGCCAGACGCCAAATTGAATGAGAACGGGCGCAAGGTGTTCCACTGCCCGTTAACCGCTTGGCCGCCCGGCGTCGCCAGCGCGTAAAAATCGCGGCCATCATTACGCAGCATCACGCCGTTAATCACCTGAGCATTTTTCTTTTCTTCTGCCATGATTGTTACCCTCTTACGTCCTGTTTGATGGCGGTTAACAGCGCTCATTCCCCCAGCATCCCCTGGCGACTGGGCTCACCGCACCGAAGCTGTAAAACCGGTTAAGCACACAGCCAAACTGTATGCATAAACAGCACTTTATCTCGAAGGATAATGGGATTCCCTCACCGCGGGTTGTGTAGTGAACGAAACAACCATGAGACTGGGAACCATAAAGAGAACAGAAGAAGAAGATAACGGCGGGCGCGCTGGGCCCCGCCGGGCGGCTCAGAAAAGGATAGTCGGGCCGGCGCTAGCCGGCAGAGGAACGAAAGTGTTTACCGCGCCCGCTCGGCGGCCAGCGCCGCGATGCGCATGATCACCGCCACCGCTTGCTCCATGCCTTCCAGCGTCACGAACTCGTGCTTGCCGTGGTAGTTGTAGCCGCCGGTGAACAGGTTCGGGCACGGCAGGCCGCGGAACGACAGCTGCGCGCCGTCGGTGCCGCCGCGGATCGGCTTCATCACCGGTTCGATGTCGCAATCGCGCATCGCCTGCTGCGCCAGCGCGATCACGTGCGGGTGCTCCGCCACCTGTTCGCGCATGTTGTAATAGCTGTCTTCGATGCTGACTTCGATATAGCAATCGCGCGGCAGACCTTTGCCGACCTCGCGAGCGATGTCCACCATCTTGCGCTTGCGCGCCTCGAACCCTTCGCGCTCGAAGTCGCGCAGAATGTAGTGCATTTCGGCGCGCTCCACGCTGCCCTTGATGCTGCTGAGATGATAAAAGCCCTGGTAGCCTTCGGTGGTCTCCGGCGCTTCGTCCGTCGGCAGCGCCTGATGAATGCGGGTCGCCAGCGACAGCGCGTTGACCATCACTCCCTTGGCGCTGCCGGGGTGTACGCTGTTGCCGAGGATTTTGATCGTCACCGAGGCGGCGTTGAAGTTTTCGCACTCCAGCTCGCCGACGCCGCCGCCGTCCACCGTGTAGGCCCATTCCGCATTGAAGGCCGCCACGTCGAACAGCTGCGCCCCCTTGCCCACCTCCTCGTCCGGAGTGAAGGCCACGCGGATGTCGCCGTGCGGGATCTTGCGCGCGCGCAGGCGCGCCATGGCGGTGAGGATCTCGGCGATGCCCGCCTTGTCGTCGGCGCCCAGCAGCGTTTTGCCGTCGGTGGTGATCAGCGTCTGCCCCAGCATCTGGTGCAGGATCGGGAACATCACCGGCGACAGCACTTCATCACCGATGCCGAGCGCAATGTCGCCGCCGCGATAGTTCTCGACGATCTGCGGATTGACGTGTTTACCGCTGAAATCCGGCGAAGTATCCAGATGGGCGATGAAACCGACCGCCGGCACCGGCCAGGCGACGTTACCCGGCCAGGTGCCCATCACGCAGCCGTGTTCGCTGAGCGACACCCGCTCGAAGCCGAGCGCGATCATTTCCTGCTGCAACGCACGCGCCAGCTTCAACTGCCCGTCGGTGCTCGGCACATGCTTTACGTTCGCTTTGGACTGGGTGTCGAAAGAGACGTAGTTGAAAAAGCGGTCAAGTAATTTGTCCATGGTAGCGGCCCCTCAGAATATCGCGTTTCATTATGCGGAACCGATCAGGAGCAAATATTGCGTCAGGTCATTTTTAACCAGAATTCGCCAATATCATTAATCTTTGTGATGATTTCTGAGGGGAATAATGCTGTCATCACAGGGTCATTTGTCGCTATCATGATGAAAAACGCGGCATCTGGGCCGGATCGGCTTTCAATTCCGGCATTCAGCGTCTATCATGCGCGCTCGAAAAATTTCCATTGGCGTAACTGGTTTGAGCTTCATTTGATCAGCGGGTATCCCGCAAGCTCCGGCAGTCTTTTCCAGTTGCGGTTCTATCTGCATTAGCCCACGGGATAGAGTAATACGATAAATGACTGAGACATCCTCTCCGACTCCCCTTGTTGAACTGCATGCCCTGAGCAAAGCGTTCGATGGCAAAACCATCATTGCCGATCTGGATCTGACGATTAACCACGGCGAATTCCTCACCATTCTCGGCCCCTCCGGCTGTGGCAAAACCACGGTGCTGCGCCTGATCGCCGGTCTGGAAGACGCCGATGTGGGCCGTATCGTGCTCGACGGCCAGGACATCACCGCCATTCCGGCCGAACATCGCCACGTCAACACCGTGTTTCAAAGCTACGCTCTGTTTCCGCACATGTCGGTGTTCGACAACGTCGCCTTCGGCTTGCGCATGCAAAAGGTGCCGGCGGCGGAACTGACGCCGCGCGTCGAAGAGGCGCTGCGCATGGTGCAGCTGGACGACTTTGCCAAGCGGCGGCCGGGCCAGCTCTCCGGCGGCCAACAGCAGCGCGTGGCCATCGCCCGCGCGGTGGTCAACAAGCCGAAAGTGCTGCTGCTGGACGAATCGCTGTCGGCGCTGGACTACAAGCTGCGCAAGCAGATGCAGAACGAACTGAAAGCACTGCAGCGCAAACTGGGCATCACCTTCGTGTTCGTCACCCACGATCAGGAAGAAGCGCTGACCATGTCGGATCGCATCGTGGTGATGCGCGAAGGCCGCATTGAGCAGGACGGCACGCCGCGTGAGATCTACGAAGAGCCGAAGAACCTGTTCGTCGCCAGCTTCATCGGCGAGATCAACATCTTCGACGCGGTGGTTCTGCAGCGCCTCGATCCGCAGCGGGTGCGCGCCAACGTCGAGGGCCGCGAGTGCGACATCTACGCCGATCTGCCGGTGGAACCGGGCCAAAAGCTGAAGGTGCTGCTGCGCCCGGAGGATCTGCGGGTGGAAGAAGTGAACGACAGCGCGCAGCACGACGGGCTGATCGGCTACGTGCGCGAGCGCAACTACAAAGGCATGACGCTGGAATCGGTGGTCGAGCTGGAGAGCGGCAAAATGGTGATGGTCAGCGAGTTCTTCAACGAAGACGATCCGGACGTCGATCACTCGCTCAATCAGAAGATGGCGGTAACCTGGGTTGAAAGCTGGGAGGTGGTGCTGGCCGATGAAGAAATCGCGTAAAGTCTTCCAGAATGTGGTGATCGTCGGCGTCGTCGCCTGGCTGTTGCTGTTCGTGTTCATGCCGAACCTGATGATCATCGGCGCCAGCTTCCTGACCCGCGACGACGCCAACCTGGTGCAGATGGTGTTCACGCTGGACAACTACCGGCGCTTGTTCGATCCGTTGTACGCCCAGGTGCTGCTGCACTCGCTGAACATGGCGCTGATCGCCACCCTGTGCTGCCTGGCGATCGGCTATCCGTTCGCCTTTATCCTGGCGCGGTTGCCGCAGAAAGTGCGGCCGCTGCTGCTGTTTCTGCTGATCGTGCCCTTCTGGACCAACTCGCTGATCCGCATCTACGGCCTGAAGCTGTTTCTCAGCACCCGCGGCTATCTCAACGACGCGCTGCTGTGGATCGGCGTCATCGACAAGCCGCTGCGCATCATGTACACCTCGGAAGCGGTCGTCCTCGGCCTGGTGTATATCCTGTTGCCGTTTATGGTGATGCCGCTCTACTCCAGCATCGAAAAGCTCGATAAGTCCTGCCTGGAGGCGGCGCGCGACCTCGGTGCCAGCAAGCTGCAAACCTTTATCCGCATCATCGTCCCGCTGACCATGCCGGGCATTATCGCCGGCTGCCTGCTGGTGGTGCTGCCGGCGATGGGGCTGTTCTTCGTCGCCGATCTGATGGGCGGCGCCAAAAACCTGCTGATCGGCAACGTGATTAAAAGCCAGTTCCTCAATATCCGCGACTGGCCGTTCGGCGCGGCCACCAGCATCTGCCTGACGCTGGTGATGGGGCTGTTGCTGCTGGTTTATTACCGGGCCGCACGCCTGCTGAACAAGAAGGAGGATCTGGCATGATCGGACGTCTGCTGCGCGGCAGCTTTATGGCGCTGGTATACGCCTATCTGTATATCCCGATCGTCATCCTGATCGTCAACTCCTTCAACGCCTCGCGCTTCGGCATCAATTGGCAAGGGTTTACCACCAAGTGGTACAGCACCCTGCTGAATAACGACAGCCTGCTGCAGGCCGCGGGCCACTCGCTGACCATGGCGGTGCTCTCCGCCACCTTCGCCACGCTGATCGGCTCGCTGACCGCGGTGGCGCTGTACCGCTACCGCTTCCGCGGCAAACCGTTTGTCGGCGGCATGCTGTTCGTGGTGATGATGTCGCCGGATATCGTGATGGCCATCTCGCTGCTGGTGCTGTTCATGCTACTGGGCATTTCGCTCGGCTTCTGGTCGCTGCTGTTCTCGCACATCACCTTCTGCCTGCCGTTCGTGGTGGTGACCGTCTACGCGCGCCTGAAAGGCTTCGACGTGAAGATGCTGGAAGCCGCGCGCGATCTCGGCGCAAGCGAGTTCACCATCCTGCGCAAAATCATCCTGCCGCTGGCGATGCCGGCGGTGGCGGCCGGTTGGCTGCTGAGCTTCACCCTGTCGATGGACGACGTGGTGGTCTCCTCCTTCGTTACCGGGCCGAGCTACGAGATTTTGCCGCTGAAGATCTACTCGATGGTGAAAGTCGGCGTCTCACCGGAGGTCAACGCGCTGGCCACCATTTTGCTGCTGCTGTCGCTGGTGCTGGTGATCGCCAGCCAGTGGGTGATGCGCGATCGCTCGCCCAAGGCCGAGTAACCCATCCCGCCGGGCGCTGCGGCGCCCGGTTGTGATCCCCTTCACAACCGGCACCGGTTGTCACTCCCTGACCATCGGTGCCTATTTCCGCCCCGCCGATTGCAGCGGTGAAAACTTCCCCCTATAACTGAACTCAGGCAAGGTGCCTTATTTTTTTCTCGCTTCCAGGGAGTTTATTCAGCAACGTCGTCATCCATTAAAATATAAAAAGGAACTGCCATGAAAGGTATTGTCGATAATATCTTAAGCAAGCTGCAGCTTTTCTCCAAAGCCATGATGGGGCCGATATTTTTCCTGCCGGTAATCGGTCTGATCCTGGCGCTCAGTTCTATTCTCACCAATGCCACATTAATCAATGAACATTCCGCCGTCTTCTCTATCGGTAAAATGATCGGCGATACCTTCTGGCCATTATTCGGCAACCTCGGGCTGATTTTCTGCATCGGCATTACCTACGGTCTGGCCAAAGACAAGAAAAGCGAAGCGGCGCTGGTCGCCGTGATGTGCTTTATCATGTTCCTCGGCGCCAACGCCTCTTATCTGCAATTCAGCGGCCATGTCGCGGCCAAGATCAACGGCGAATATTACGGCACCGGGCAGACGGAGTTGCTGGGTTTTACCGTGGTGGATATGGGCATTTTCCTCGGTCTTATCCTCGGCGTCACCATCGCCTGGGTGCATAACCGCCTGTGCAACGTCGAACTCAACGGCGTGTTCTCGGTCTACGGCGGCGCCAAGCTGGTGCTGATTGCCATGACGCCGATCATCATGCTGTACGCCGTCGCCTTCAGCTACCTGTGGCCGGCGATCTCACAGGGCCTGATCGCGCTGACCGGCTTTATGAAAAGCGCCGGCTCGCTCGGGGTATTCGTCTACGGCTTCTTTGAGAAATTCCTGATCCCCACCGGGCTGCACCACTTTATCTGGTCGCCGTTCCAGCTCACCAGCATCGGCGGTTCGATCGTGCAGGACGGCCAGACCGTCTCCGGCTCGCAGGCGATTTTCCTGGCCTATATGCGCGACCCGAGCATCTCGCCGCTGATGAACGAAGCGCTGCGCTTCTCGCAGCAAGGGATGGTGACCATCTTCGGCCTGTCGGGCGCGGCATTGGCTTTCTATCACACCGCCAAGCCGGAAAAGAAAATGCTGGCCAAGGCGATTCTAATCCCGGCCATCACCACCTCGATCCTGGTCGGCATCACCGAGCCGATAGAGTTCACCTTCCTGTTTATCTCTCCGCTGCTGTGGGTGATCCATGCCGTGTTGACCGCGCTGTCGCAGGTGGCCTGCAACCTGTTGCAGGTACGCCCCTGGGGCGCCAGTGGGCTGGTCGAGTTCCTGGCCTATAACCTGCCGCTGCCGGTTTCCCTCACCCGCTGGCCGCTGTACGTGGTCATCGGCCTGGTGCAGTTTGCGGTGTATTACCTGGTGTTCAAAACGCTGGTGCTGAAGCTCAATCTGAAGACGCCGGGCCGTGAAGATGATCAGGACGTCAGACTCTATTCCAAACAGGATTACCGGAACCGCAAAAATACCCCGGACGAGCCGAGCGGCATCATTATTCGCGCGCTGGGCGGCAAGGAAAACATTATTTCCGTCGATAACTGTTTTACCCGACTGCGGGTGGAATTAAAGGATATGACGCGGGTGGATGAAGCCGCGTTAAAAAGCACCGGCGCCAAAGGCGTAGTGAAGAATCGCCGTGAAGTGCAGGTAATTTACGGCGTCACGGTCGGCAAGGTCAAAAATCAGGTAGAAAAATATTTAGCGACACTCTAACGCTTTATTAATGGGAGATATCGAATGAAATTAACCGTTCTCGGCGGCGGCGGCGTGCGTTCCCCGTTCCTCGCCAAATCCATCGCCTATAACACCCATCGCATCGGCATTACCGAAGTGGTGTTTATGGATACCGATGAGCGCCATCTGGCGATCTACGGCGCCCTCGCGCAGGGCGTATTCCAGCGCATTCGCGGCGACATTGCTTTCAGCCTCAGCAGCGATCCGCGCCAGGCGCTGCAAGGCGCCGACTACATCATCACCACCCTGCGCATCGGCGGCGAGGAAGGCCGCATCCATGACGAGCGCATCGCACTCAATCACCAGTTGCTCGGGCAAGAAACCACCGGCGCCGGCGGCTTCGCCATGGCGATGCGTTCGATTCCGGCGATCCTCGACTATTGCCGCCTGATCGAACAGGTTTCCTCACCGGACGCGGTCCTGTTCAACTTCACCAATCCTTCCGGCATGGTGACCGAGGCGATCATCAAATCCGGCTTTCAGCGCCGGGTCTATGGCATCTGCGACGCCCCCAGCGAGTTTATCCGTGAACTGGCCGAGCTGCTGGACTGCCGCGAAGACCAACTGAGCGTCGACTGCTTCGGCCTCAACCATCTTTCCTGGTTCCGCAATGCGCGCGTCAACGGCGAACCGGTCACGGAGCGGTTGCTGGCGGATCCGCGCCTGTATCGTGATACCTGCATGAAATACTTCTCGCCGGAGTTGGTGGCGCTGTCGGACAATTTGATGCTCAACGAGTATCTCTATTATTACTACTATCGTGAGCAGGCGATCGCCGCCATCGTCGCGGGCGGCGAGACCCGCGGCGAACAAATCGCGGCGATCAACCGCCAAATGCTGTCAGAGTTAGGCGAGCTGGACATCCCCCACCAGTTGGAACACGCCTTCTCTGTCTATTTCAGCCATTATCTGCAGCGCGAAAACTCCTACATGCAGCGCGAGTCCAACCAGGGCAAGGTGAAAACGCGCGAGATGCTGACGCTGCAACAGTTTATCGAGCAGCCGGACAGCGGCGGCTATGCCGGGGTGGCGATCGACATTCTGGAGGCGGTCAACAGCGGCCGGCAAAAACGCGTGGTGGTGTCGATGCAAAACCGTGACACGCTCGATTTTCTGCACCCGGATGACGTGATCGAAATCAGCTGCGAATTGAGCAGCGCCGGCATTCAGCCGGTCAAAATGCGCGATATTCCCGACACCCAGAAAAACCTGATTTCGCAGGTGAAAGAGTACGAACGGCTGGCGGTGGCGGCGATCCTGACCGGCAACCGCCAACTGGCCATCAAGGCGCTGATGGTGCACCCGCTGGTCAACTCCTACTCGCTGGCGAAAACGCTGGTGGAAGAGTACCTGCAGGCCCACCGCGCGTATGCCGGGTACTGGCGCTAAACGATGCGGCGCGGCCGTCAGCGGCCGCGACGTTCAAACCAGGCGGTGATCACATTCTCGAATCCCAACAGACAGTGGCCGAAAAACGGGTTGGGATAGTAGATATCGTGATCGTATTTTTGCCGGTCCTCAAACAGAAAGGTCATGTCGGCCTGCTGCGCCAGCGGGCTGCCGCCGTCGCCGCAGAAGGCCGCCAGCAGAATGCGGTTACGCTTCACCGCCTCGCTCCAGCTCAGCGCCGAGCCGCTGTTGCCCGACTTTGAAATCACGATCACCATGTCGAAGCGAAAGCGCGTCTCACGGTCAAGAATGTCGAAATCCGGCCACAGCGACAGATAACTGTCTACACCCAGCGTCATAAACTTGTTGTACATATATTGAGCCACCAGCTGCGAAAAACCGCTGCCGTGGATCAGGATCTTGCCGCTGTCGAGCAGATCGAGAAACTGCGCCGGCGGTGCCGCCGGCGTAGCGCGCTCCGCCTGATAGGCCGGCGCCATCGTCAGGTTGAATTTGATGAAATAGACCAGTTCGAGATAGCCGCGAAAGCCCAGCTTTTTGGCCAGCCGCACCAGCGTCGAGGGGGAACTGTAGCAGCGTGCGGACACCGCGCGGATGCCGTCGTCGATGCAGGCGTCCGGATTATCGAGAATGCAGTGCAAAATCGTCAGATCCGTCTTGCTGAGCTCCGCCTGGCTGAAAACCTGTTTGAAATTCATCGCCGCCCTCGTTTATTCGCCAAAATTATTGTTTCGCACGCGCTTCACCGCCTGTCCAGCGCGAGACAATCAAATTGTGATGCGCTTTAAGCCGCCAAACCCCTTGATTTACCTGCGGGATAACCGCCTTTACCCACCCCGCCCCGCCCCCTATAATGGCCCCTTTCTGGGGTATGGCGCGGCCGAAAACGGCAGCCCATACGGGTTCGGCTCACTACTGCTGAAGGATACGCTGCATGAAAAAGTGGTCACATCTGCTCGCAGCCGGGATGATGGCGCTGAGTTTCTGCTCTGCAAACGCCTCTGACGGCAAAACGCTGTATTTCTATAACTGGACTGAATACGTCCCGCCGGGGCTGCTGGAGCAGTTCACCAAAGAAACCGGCATCAAGGTGATCTATTCCACCTATGAATCCAACGAAAGCATGTACGCCAAGCTGAAGACCTACAAAGACGGCGCGTACGATCTGGTGGTGCCTTCCACCTACTTCATCGCCAAGATGAGCAAGGAAGGCATGCTGCAAAAAATCGACAAGAGCAAGCTCAGCCACTTCAAGGATCTCGATCCCACCCTGCTGAACAAGCCGTTCGATCCCAACAACGACTATTCCATTCCTTACATCTGGGGCGCTACCGCCATCGGCGTCAACAGCGACGCGCAGGATCCGTCCACCGTCACCGCCTGGGCCGATCTGTGGCAACCGCAGTACAAAGGCCGCCTGCTGCTGACCGACGACGCGCGTGAAGTGTTCCAGATGGCGCTGCTCAAGCTGGGTTATTCCGGCAACACCACCGACCCGAAAGAGATCGAAGCCGCCTACCACGAACTGCAGAAATTGATGCCGAACGTGCTGGCCTTCAACTCCGACAACCCGGGCAACCCGTTTATGGAAGGGGAAGTCAACGTCGGCATGGTGTGGAACGGTTCTGCCTTTGTGGCGCGCCAGGCCGGCACGCCGCTGGAGATCGTCTGGCCTAAGGAAGGCGGGATCTTCTGGATGGACAGCCTGGCCATTCCGGCCAACGCACGCAACGTCGAGGGGGCGCTGAAGCTGATCGACTTCCTGCTGCGGCCGGAAATCGCGGTGCAGGTGGCGGAGACCATCGGTTACCCGACGCCGAACCTGGCGGCGAAGAAGCTGCTGTCGCCGGAGATCGCCAACGACAAGTCACTCTACCCGGATAAGGCGGTGATTGAGCACGGCGAGTGGCAAAACGACGTCGGCGACGCCAGCACGCTGTACGAAAGCTACTTCCAAAAGCTGAAAGCCGGGCGCTAATACGCCCGCCATCCCATCAGGGCGCGCATTGCGCCCTGATGCCTTTCTCAGGGCCGGTCGGCCCGCGCCACCTTGCCCACCAGGAACTTGTGCACAAAACGCGGCACCACTTCGCTGGCCAGACCGTAGTGTTTCTCATCGAACTGGCTCTCTACCTGGCTCGGTTCCAGGTTCAGCTCCATGGCGTAAGCGCCGCCCAGCCGCGCCTCATGCACGAAGCCGGCCGCCGGGTAGACATGGCCGGAGGTGCCGATGGCGACGAAGAAATCGGCCTTGCTCAGCGCCTGGTAGATGTCGTCCATGCCCAGCGGCATCTCACCGAACCACACCACGTGCGGCCGCAGCGGCGCCGGGAACTGGCAGCAATGGCAACGATCGTCAACGCTGAGATCGCCGGGCCATTCGAACACCTGCCCCGACTGGGTGCAACGCACCTTCAGCAGTTCGCCGTGCATGTGCAGCACCCGCTTGCTGCCGGCGCGCTCATGCAGGTTATCAATGTTTTGCGTGACCAGCAGGAAGTTGTCCCCCAACCACTCTTCCAAATCCGCCAACGCGCGGTGCGCGGCGTTCGGGGCGATCTCCTCCGTCTGCAGCTGGCGGCGGCGTTCATTGTAAAACGCCTGCACCAGCGCCGGATCGCGCTGAAAACCTTCCGGCGTGGCGACGTCCTCCACCCGGTGCTCTTCCCACAGCCCATCCGCGGCGCGGAAGGTGCGAATGCCCGACTCGGCCGAAATGCCGGCCCCGGTCAACACCACCACAAACGGCTTTTTCAGCTCGGCCGCCGCCATGGTGTCACGGTGAAAAATGCGTGAACGAAAGCGCTGATGCAGCACATGCTTACTCTTGCGAAACTGACACAGCCGATGGCGAGTGTACATTAACTCTCTCCTTACTTTTCCCTGTTTACCCTTCTTACTGGACGTTGCGGCGTTGTTGGCTGCATACATTCACGCCCGGCTTCAACGCTCATTACGTTGGGCGCGCCAAATTGAGGAACGCCGCGCCGCGCACGCCGCCGGCGTCGCCATAGCGCGCCTTCTCGATGCGCGGCAGCCGGGCCACCCGCAGCAGGTGCGCCGGCAGCCGCTGCGGCAACGCTTGGTAAATGGCGTCGAAATTCGACAGCCCGCCGCCGATCACCACCAGATGCGGATCCAGCACCGTCAGCAGGTTACCCAGGCAGATCGCCAGCACGTCCATAAAGCGGTCGACGTGAGCCACCGCCTGCGGCTCGCCCGCCTGATAATGAGCAATGATCTCGATGGCAGGCAAGCGCCGGCCATAGAAATGGGCGTACATCCATTCGAAACCGCGGCCCGATATGTAATTTTCAATGCAACCCTGATGGCCGCACCCGCAGGCAACGCGAGGCACATCACGCCCCAGCACCTCGAGCACGTCCACCGGCAGGCGCAAATGGCCGAACTCGCCGGCGATATAGTTGCGCCCAGGCACCGTCTTGCCATCGACGATCAGGCCGCCGCCCACGCCGGTGCCGAGGATGATGCCCAGCACCGTCGGGTAGCGGCGGAACTCGTCGTCCCAGGCTTCCGACAGCGCAAAGCAGTTGGCGTCGTTATCGACGCGCACCTCGCGCCCGATCAGCGCCGCCAGATCGCGCGGCAGCGGCCGCCCCATCGCCGCCGGCACGTTGGCGGTAAACAACGTGCCGTCATCGTCGTTGGGCAGGCCCGGTATGCCGATGCCGACGCTGCCGCGCCGGCCGCAAAACGCATCCGCCTCAAGGGTCAGATCGCACAGCGTGGCCAGCAGTTGCCGGTAGTCTTCACGCGGCGTCGGCACCCGCTTTTGCCAAATGCGCTGCAGGTTGCCGTCGAACACCCCCAGCTCAATCTTGGTGCCGCCCATATCGAAACCGTAGTACATAACCCATCCCCAGGCTAAAAAAACGGGGCGGCATCGCTGCCTCCCCGTCGGTGTTATTGTCCGCTCAGCACCCGCGCCGGATCGATGCGGCTGGCGCGCCTCGCCGGATACCAACTGGCCAACAGGCTCAGCACGATGGCGGTCGCCAGTACGATCAGCACGTCCAGCCAGTGCAGCTCGGAAGGCAGGAAGTCGATGAAGTAGATATCGCCCGACAGGAAGGAATGACCGACCAGTTTCTCGATGCCCCGGATGATGTTGGTCAGCTGCAGCGAAGCGATCACCCCGATCACCACGCCGCTCAGGCTGCCCAGCAGCCCGGCCAACAGCCCGTACCAGATGAAGATGGCGCGAATAAAGCCGTCTTTAGCGCCCAGGGTGCGCAGCACCGCGATGTCGGCGCTTTTATCTTTCACCGCCATCACCAGCGTGGAGACGATGTTGAAGCAGGCCACGCCGATCACCAGCACCATCGCCAGATACATGATGGCGCGGATCATCTGGATGTCGCGGTACATATAGCCGTACTTGCCGATCCAGCTCTTGATGTAGATGTAAGCGTTGGTCACTTCGCCGGCGTCGCGCACCAGCTTGTTGGCGGCGAACACGTCGTTCATCTTGAGAGCGATGCCCGTGACGCTGTCACCCATGTCGAGATACTGCTGCGCATCGGCCAGCGGCACCAGCGCCAGGCTGTGATCGAGCTGGCCGCTGAGCTGCAAAATGCCGGTCACGTGCAGGCGAATGCGCTTCGGCTGCAGCAGCTTCATTTCCGGGTCGCTGTTGGGGATCATCACCGTGACATAGGCGCCCTGCTTGACGCCCAGCGCGTCGGCCACACCCTTGCCGAGGATCACCTGCTGCTCGCCGGGCTTGAAGTTGGCCCAGGCGTCGCCCTGCACATACTGCGGCAGCGCGCTTAGCCGGCTCTCCTGCTGCGGATCCACGCCTTTGACTTCCACCGCGCGCAGCTGCGCGCCGTTTTCCATCAGGCCGGTAAAGTTAATGTACGGCGCGGCGGCCAAGATGCCCGGCACCTTTTCCACCCGCTGCAGAATTGACGGCCAGCCGCTGAACGGCTGATTGACCGGCTCAAGCTCGCCGTGCGGCACCACCGCCAGAATGCGGTTCTTCAGCTCACGCTCAAAGCCGTTCATCGCGCTCAGCCCGACGATCAGCACCGCCACCCCCAGCGCAATGCCGATGGTGGAGATGACCGAGATCAGCGACACCATGCCGCCGCGTTTACGGCCGCGGCTGAAACGCAGGGCCGTCAGGAAGGACAGTGAGGCTCCCGCCATTACTCGGCCCCCATCAGGGTCAGCTGCGCCTGCAGGTGGCCGTCGGCCATTTCCAGCTGGCGGCTCAGGCGCTTGGCCAGCTGCAGATCGTGCGTCACCACCAGGAAAGCGGTGCCCTGGCGCACGTTCAGCTCGCCCAGCAGATCGAAGATGCTGTCCGCGGTGCGTTTATCCAGGTTACCGGTCGGTTCGTCCGCCAGCACCAACGCCGGGTTGTTGACCAACGCGCGCGCGATCGCCACGCGCTGACGTTCGCCGCCGGAGAGCTCGGACGGGCGGTGCTTGCTGCGTTTTTCCAGCCCGACCGCCGCCAGCATCTCCCGCGCCTTCTCCTGCGCCTGCGCCGGCTTGGCGCCGCCGATCAAGAGCGGCATGGCGGCGTTTTCCAGCGCGGTGAAGTCCGGCAACAGATGGTGGAACTGATAGATGAAGCCCAGCTGGCGGTTGCGCAGCTCGGCCTTGGCCGCCGAAGACATGGCGTTCAGCGATTCGCCCTTGAAGATCACCTCGCCGGAGGTCGGCGAGTCCAGCCCGCCCAGCAGGTGCAATAGGGTGCTCTTGCCGGAACCCGAGCTGCCGACGATCGCCATCATCTCGCCCTGCTGCATGGCAAAGCTAACATTGCGCAGCACGTCGGTGTGCAGATTGCCTTCCTGGTAGGTCTTGCACAGGTTGTCACACTGCAGCAAAAGATGGTTACTCATAACGTAAAGCCTCAGCGGGTTGTACGGCGGCAGCGCGCCATGAAGGATAAAGCGTGGACAACAGAGAAACCGCCATCGCCACCACGGCGATGATCGTCACCTGCAGCGGATCGACCGCCACCGGCAGCGAAGCGCCGTCGATCAAGGCGCCGAGGATCGGCATCAGATTGTTCAGATTGGTAGCCAGCAGCACGCCGAGCAGCGTGCCGAGCAGCGAACCGATGATGCCGGCGCTGGCGCCCTGCACCATAAATACCGACATGATCTGGCGGCGGGTCAGCCCCTGAGTCTGCAGAATGGCGACTTCGCCCTGCTTCTCCATCACCAACAGGCCGAGCGAGGTGATGATGTTAAACGCCGCCACCGCCACGATCAGACTGAGCAGCAGCCCCATCATGTTCTTCTCCATGCGCACCGCCTGGAACAGCTCGCCCTTGCGATCGCGCCAGTCTTTCCAGACGGTGCCCGACGGCAGCGCCTGTTGGCTGAGGGTATCGACCGTCAGCGGCTGTTGCAGGAACAGGCGCCAGCCGGTGATGTTACCGGCCGGGTAACGCATCAGGCGCGAAGCGTCCTGTTGGTTGACCAGCAGCTGATAGCCGTCCACCTCGCTGTTGGCGTGGAAGGTGCCGATGAGAGTGAACAGGCGCTGGCTGGGAATACGGCCCATTGGCGTAAACTGGCTGGCGCTCGGCACCATCACGCGCAGCGAATCGCCGCGCTTGACGCCAAGTTGCCCCGCCAGCTGTTCGCCGATGATGATGTTGTACTGGCCCGGCTGCAGCTGCTGTTGCTTGACGTTGACCAGATATGGGGTCAGCGGATCGGCCTCGTCGGGATTGACGCCGAGCATCACCCCGACCGCCACGCTGCGGGCGCTTTGCAGCACTACGTCACCGGTGGTCAGCGGCGCGACGCGCGTGACGCCCTGCAGCTTCTGCACCTCGGAGGCCGGCAGCTGCTGCGGGTTGACCGATCCTTGCGGACTGGTGACCAACGCCTGCGGCATCAGGCCGAGAATGTTGTTTTCCAGATCCTTTTCGAATCCGTTCATCACCGACAGCACGGTGACCAACGCCATCACCCCCAGCGTAATGCCGATGGTGGAAAGCCAGGAAACAAACCGCCCGAAGCGGTCTGAGGCTCGCCCGCGCATGTAGCGCAGGCCAATGAATAACGCGACAGGTTGATACATGAAATCCGTTTGATAGCCGTGGCTTAAGCAAAGTGACCATGGATTATATCGTCGCCCTGAAAACAATTAAATGAAAAATAAAGATTTTTACGATTCTTACAGCAGTACGAATCCGGCCTTCCCATCTCGGATAACCCCTTGTTTACACTTAACTGTTTTTAGTGAATCGGCAAAATACTTGCGGCGTTCCGCCTCAGTTTCTTCTGAAAATGATAGTGAGACCTGCGATATCGCGTTTGCCTCTGTAACTCACCAGGCACTGGCCACATTGCCGTTTCCCACCGTTGCAACACGCCGCCGGCCAAGCGGGTTTCACTCAAGGTTCTGCGCGCAGGATCGCCAGCGATTTCACCCTATGCTACTATCTGCCAACATTGACAAAGTTGATGATAGTTATCGGTTAAACGCAAGGGCAATCAATGAGAACGGAAACAAAATATAAAATCTATGCCGACTTCTTTCGCGCGAGCAGAAAGTCCGGCATCGCAAGGCTAATCAAGTCCCTTTTCCAACAGAACTACGTCGGCTTTAACTACATTTTCACCTTGCGGCTGCACAGTGATTTTCACGCCAAAAAACGCAATATCTTTGAGAGAATTTGTTTTCGTCTACTGGTGAAAAATCTCAAGCGCCTGCAGATAAAATATGGCATCGAAATTCCCCATCAGGCCAGTATCGGTGAAGGCCTGCTTATTCCGCACTTCGGCGGCATCGTTATCCATCCCAACGTGAAGATTGGTAAAAATTGCACCATCCTGCAAGGTGTGACCATCGGCAATAACCTCTTCAAAAGCCGTGAAGACGTCGCCACTATCGGCGATAACGTCACCATTGCTGCCGGAGCCAAGATCGTTGGTCCGGTCACTATCGGTGACAATGTTACGATTGGCGCCAACTCCGTTGTCACCAGTGACATTGAGCCAAACTGCATCGTGGCAGGCATGCCGGCCAAGATTATTTCGCGCAAAGAGTCAATTGTGCTGAATACGGATTACTTGTCCTTTGACGAATATCAAAAGCGCTAATCTTGCGCTGACTGGCGTTCTATCTTTCCTCCCGGCGACGCCTTGTTGGCGTCGCGCTTGCGTGCATCGTCGCCCCGATAACTAACGAGATAGGGCACTTTTATCGGTGTCAGTTTGCCGGCCGCTGGGCTACTATAAACAGCATAAAAGCGCTGGGTTATCCGTGCCGGGACGCCCTCTAACACATTGATTAAAGATACCTGAATGAGCACTTCCGATAGCCGTAACCGTTCCTCATCCCCCCGTTATTCTCTGCCCGAACGCGCGGGCGATCTGCGCCAGCTGGGGCAACTGACCGGCGCGGCCTGCGCCGTGGAGTGCGCCGAGATCGTCGAGCGCCACCCTGGCCCGGTGATGCTGATCGCGCCGGATATGCAAAACGCCCTGCGGCTGCGCGACGAGATCCAGCAGTTCACCGATCAGATGGTGACCACACTGTCCGACTGGGAAACCCTGCCGTACGACAGCTTCTCGCCGCATCAGGAAATCATCTCGGATCGTTTGTCGAGCCTGTATCACCTGCCGACCATGGCGCGCGGCGTGATCATTCTGCCGGTCAACACCCTGATGCAGCGCGTCTGCCCGCACGAATTCCTGCACGGCCACGCGCTGGTGATGAAGAAAGGCCAGCGCCTGTCGCGCGACAAGCTGCGCACGCAGCTGGAACAGGCCGGTTACCGCAGCGTCGATCAGGTGATGGAGCACGGCGAATTCGCCACCCGCGGCGCATTGCTCGATCTTTACCCGATGGGCAGCGATGAGCCTTACCGCATCGACTTCTTCGATGACGAAATCGACAGCCTGCGCATCTTCGACGTCGATACCCAGCGCACGCTGAGCGAAGTCGAGGCCATCAATCTGTTGCCGGCCCACGAGTTTCCCACCGACAAGAACGCCATCGAGCTGTTCCGCAGCCAGTGGCGCGAGCAGTTTGAGGTGCGTCGCGACGCCGAGCACATCTATCAGCAGGTCAGCAAAAGCGCCTGGCCCGCCGGTATCGAATACTGGCAGCCGCTGTTCTTCAGCCAGCCGCTGCCGTCGCTGTTCAGCTACCTGCCGGCCAATACGCTGATCGTCAATACCGGCGATCTGGAGGGCGCCGCCGAGCGCTTCTGGCAGGACGTCAACCAGCGTTACGAAAGCCGCCGCGTCGATCCGATGCGCCCGCTGCTGGCGCCGGATACGCTATGGCTGCGCGTTGACGCGCTGTTCGGCGAGCTGAAAGCCTGGCCGCGCATCGCGCTGAAAACCGATGAGCTGCCGGCCAAGGCCGGCAATACCAATCTGGATTACCATGCCCTGCCCGATCTGGCGGTGCAGGCGCAGCATAAATCCCCGCTGGATAATCTGCGGCGCTTTATCGAAGGCTTCGACGGCAGCGTGATTTTCTCCGTCGAGAGCGAGGGGCGGCGTGAAACGCTGCAGGATCTGCTCGGCCGCATCAAGCTGGCGCCGGCGCTGATCCAGCGTCTCGATCAGGCGGAAACCGCGGGCCGTTACATGATGGTCGGCGCCGCCGAACACGGCTTCCTCGACGGCCTGCGCCAGCGTGCACTGATCTGCGAAAGCGATCTGCTCGGCGAGCGCGTCAGCCGCCGCCGGCAGGACAACCGGCGCACCATCAACACCGATACTCTGATCCGCAACCTGGCGGAGCTGCATCCCGGCCAGCCGGTGGTGCACCTGGAGCACGGCGTTGGCCGCTATGTCGGCCTGACCACGCTGGAAGCCGGCGGCATCAAGGCTGAATACCTGATCCTCTCCTACGCCGGTGAGGACAAGCTGTACGTACCGGTGTCTTCGCTGCATCTGATCAGCCGCTACGCCGGCGGCGCGGATGAAAACGCTCCGTTGCACAAACTGGGCGGCGACGCCTGGACACGCGCGCGGCAAAAAGCGGCCGAACGGGTGCGCGACGTCGCGGCGGAGCTGCTGGATATTTACGCCCAGCGAGCCGCCAAGGCCGGTTTCGCCTTCAAGCATAACCGCGAACAATACCAGCTGTTCTGCCAGAGCTTCCCGTTCGAAACCACGCCGGATCAGGAACAGGCGATCAACGCGGTGCTGAGCGACATGTGCCAGCCGCTGGCGATGGACCGCCTGGTGTGCGGCGACGTCGGCTTCGGCAAAACCGAAGTGGCGATGCGCGCCGCCTTCCTGGCGGTGGAAAACGGCAAGCAGGTGGCGGTGCTGGTGCCGACGACGCTGCTGGCGCAGCAGCACTTCGACAACTTCCGCGATCGCTTCGCCACCTGGCCTATCCGCATCGAGATGATGTCGCGCTTCCGCAGCGCCAAAGAGCAGCAGCAGGTGCTGGACGACGCGGCCGATGGCAAAGTGGACATCATCATCGGCACCCACAAACTGCTGCAGAGCGATCTGCGCTGGAAGGATTTGGGGCTGCTGATCGTCGATGAAGAACACCGCTTTGGCGTGCGCCACAAGGAGCGCATCAAAGCGATGCGCGCCGACGTCGATATCCTGACGCTGACCGCCACGCCGATCCCGCGTACGCTGAACATGGCGATGAGCGGCATGCGCGATCTGTCGATCATCGCCACTCCGCCGGCGCGCCGGCTGGCGGTGAAGACCTTCGTGCGCGAATACGACAGTCTGGTGGTGCGCGAGGCGATCCTGCGCGAAGTGCTGCGCGGCGGCCAGGTTTACTACCTCTACAACGACGTGGAAAACATCGAGAAAGCGGCGCAACGCCTGGCTGAGCTGGTGCCGGAGGCGCGCATCGCCATCGGTCACGGTCAGATGCGCGAACGCGATCTGGAACGGGTGATGAACGATTTCCACCACCAGCGCTTCAACGTGCTGGTGTGCACGACCATCATCGAAACCGGCATCGATATCCCCAGCGCCAACACCATCATCATCGAGCGGGCCGATCGCTTCGGCCTGGCGCAGCTGCACCAACTGCGCGGCCGCGTCGGGCGTTCGCACCATCAGGCTTACGCCTATCTGTTGACGCCAAACCCGAAAGCCATGGGCACCGATGCTCATAAACGGCTCGAGGCCATCGCGTCGCTGGAAGATCTCGGTGCCGGTTTCGCGCTGGCGACTCACGATCTGGAGATCCGCGGCGCCGGCGAACTGCTGGGCGAAGACCAGAGCGGCCAGATGACCACCGTCGGCTTCTCGCTCTATATGGAGCTGCTGGAAAGCGCCGTCGACGCGTTGAAAAACGGCCGCGAACCGTCGCTGGAAGATCTCACCAGCAACCAGACCGAGGTAGAGTTGCGCATGCCGGCGCTGCTGCCGGAAGATTTTATTCCCGACGTCAATACCCGCCTGTCGCTGTATAAGCGTATCGCCAGCGCGAAGAACGACGGTGAGCTTGACGAGCTGAAGGTCGAGCTGATCGACCGCTTCGGTCAACTGCCGGATGCGGCGCGCAACCTGTTACAGTGCGCGGCGCTGCGGCTGCATGCGCAGAAGCTGGGGATCAAACGCATCGAGAGCAACGAGCGCGGCGGCTTTATCGAGTTCGGCGACAACAACCGCGTCGATCCGGGTTATCTGATCGGCCTGTTGCAGGGCAATCCGCAGGTTTACCGCCTGGACGGCCCGAGCAAGCTGAAGTTCACGCTCGATCTGGCCGATCGCCAAAAACGCCTGGCGTTCACCGAAGAGCTGCTGAACGCCTTCCGCGAACACACGCTGGCGGTCTGAGCCAATGCCCCCGCCGTGGCGGCGGGGGCGGCTTATTCGCGCGGGAATCCGGCGCCCAGCGGCGCCAGCTGCATCACGCGGCTGGTCACCACCCGGTTTTTGCCGCTGCGCTTCGCCTCATACAAGGCCTCGTCGGTCATGGCGATCGCCTTGTCCAGCCTCATGCCCGGCAGATACAGCGACACGCCGATCGACAGCGTGATGTGCGCTTCGTCGTGCGCATTCAGCAAGAACGTCGAGCTTTCAACCGCGCTGCGAATGCGCTCCGCCACCCCGCCGATGACCTGCGGATCGTAGCTGGCGGTGATCACCATAAACTCCTCGCCACCGTAGCGCCCGACGAAGTCCTCATTGCGCACGCTGTTTTGCAGCAGCCGGCCGACGCTGGCCAGCAGCACGTCACCGGCCGGATGGCCGTAGGTATCGTTGATGCTTTTGAAGTTATCCAAATCGAGGATCATCAGCCCGCACGGGCGGCGCTCGGCACGCTGCAGCATCAGCTGATAATCGACGCTGGCGCGGTTGTTGATGTGGGTCAGGCTGTCGGTGGTGGCGCGCGCGCGCATCGCGAAATAGGCGTAGATATGGCGCTCTTTGAAATTCAGCGCATGATAGCAAATCGCCAGACAGAGCGCGGAAACCGCCTGGTACAGCAACACATCCGGCCACAGCCCGCTCATGTCCACCAGCAGCCACACCACCGCGATGCGATACAGCGCGATGATGCCGATCGTCAGGTAAAACGTCTGGTGGGATTTTTTCAGCCACACGCGCGACAACAGCAGCGGCGCGACGATCGAGGCGATGAACAGGTTATCGACGGTGAAACCGCCGGTCAGCGTCATGGCGAACAGAAAACTCACCAGCCCGCTGACGCCGCCGCCGAAGAAAGTCACCAATATCATCGGGATCATCGCAAAGCTGTAATGCACCTTATCGGTCAGCTCCAGCCGATCCTGGCTCAAATACAGCACCGCCACCCCGGCCAGCAGGCCGAAAACAACCCGCTTCCACAGTGCGGATTGATAAGAAAAAGGGGCATTCTTGCTGAGAAGGAAATAGCTTATCGACAGCGTGGCGTAGGTGATGCAGGCGTCGCTGTAAAGGGTAGAAATGGACGCAATGTAAGTCATAAATAGTCAGCGCGCTCCTCGGGATCGCCAGGGGGTAATGTGCAGACGTTGAATAACGCATCCCTGTCGTCTCCGCTTCGGCGGCGGCCATTTTACACAGTCTATTAATAGAGTAGCAGTTCTATCTTATCGCCAAGCCGTCTATCTCACGACGCCCGCTTCAGGCTACTCTGTGCGTTGTGTTATCGGGGGAGAACCGCATGAATATCGACGACGAACTGCAAGCGCTCAGCGAACAGGAAGCGACGCTGGCCTTTACCCATTTTGACGCCGCCACCGCCTGGGAACTGGGCGCGGCGCTGAAAACCGCCGCCGAGCGGCGCGGCCTGAGCATCGCCATCGAGATCCAACTGGCCGGGCAGACGCTGTTTTATTACGCCATGCCGGGGGCAACGCCGGACATTGCCGACTGGGTGCGGCGCAAGCGCAATCTGGTGAACCATTTTCACAAAAGCTCTTACGCCATCGGCCTGCGCCTGCAGCAGCGGCAAACGTCGCTGGAGGAGCGTTACGGGCTGAGCGTGCGTGACTATTCGGTGCACGGCGGCGCCTTCCCGCTCACCCTGACCGGCCTCGGCTGCGTCGGCAGCATCAGCATTTCCGGCGCGCCGCAGAAGGAAGATCATCAGCTGCTGGTGAGCACTTTAGCCCATTTTCTCGGCTTATCCCTGCCCGCCCTGCAATAACCGTTAAAACCTTGACTGTCACCTTTCTTTTCAGCCGCAGAATCTGCGGCTGACTTCTCTATTATCGAAATTTAGCGCCGAACAAAAGGGCGACTCTCTGATTTCCTGCGCCAAATTGATACAGGTCTGGTAATCCGCTGAACAAAAGGCGTATGGTATCTGTCACGTGACAAGACGGACCTCATCGGGCCCGCCATTCCTTTCACTTTTGAAGATTTGGTACGCACCGTAGATGAAAACCCATGAAATAAACAAAATTCGCCCCTTCAGCGCGCTGATAGACGCCTGCTGGCGGGAACCTTATAACCTGGCGCGGTTGCTGAAAGACGCTATCGCCGGGGTGACGGTCGGTATTATCGCCATTCCGCTGGCGATGGCGTTGGCGATCGCCAGCGGCGTGCCGCCGCAGTATGGTCTGTATACCGCCGCCATCGCCGGCATCGTCATCGCCGTCAGCGGCGGTTCGCGCTACAGCGTCTCCGGCCCCACCGCCGCCTTCGTGGTGATCCTCTATCCGGTCTCGCAGCAGTTCGGCCTGGCCGGCCTGCTGGTCGCCACGCTGATCTCCGGGGTATTTCTGCTGCTGATGGGGCTCGCGCGCTTTGGCAGGCTGATCGAGTACATTCCGCTGCCGGTGACGCTCGGCTTTACCTCCGGCATCGCCATCACCATCGCCACCATGCAGATCAAGGACTTCTTCGGCCTGCAGCTGACGCACACGCCGGAAAATTACGTCGGCAAGCTGTATGCCCTGCTGCAGGCGCTGCCGACGCTGGATATCGGCGATACCCTGATCGGCGCCGTGACGCTGCTGATTTTGATCTTCTGGCCCAAACTCGGCCTGCGGGTGCCCGGGCACCTGCCGGCGCTGCTGGCGGGCACCGCGTTGATGGGGCTGCTGACGCTGTTTGACCACCCGGTGGCGACCATCGGCTCCCGCTTCAGCTACCTGCTGGCCGATGGCAGCAGCGGCCAGGGCATTCCGCCGATCCTGCCGCAGCTGTTGCTGCCCTGGGATCTGCCGGGCGGCGGCGGGCAGCCGTTCACTCTGAGTTGGCAAACCGTTTCCGCCCTGTTGCCGGCGGCGTTTTCGATGGCGATGCTCGGGGCGATCGAATCGCTGCTGTGCGCGGTGGTGCTCGACGGCATGACCGGCAAGAAGCATAACTCGAACAGCGAACTGATCGGCCAGGGCGCGGGCAACATCATCGCGCCGTTCTTCGGCGGCATCACCGCGACCGCCGCGATTGCCCGCTCGGCCGCCAACGTGCGCGCCGGCGCCACCTCGCCGGTGTCCGCCATCATCCACGCGCTGCTGGTGCTGTTGGCGCTGCTGGTTCTGGCGCCATGGCTCTCTTATCTGCCGCTGGCGGCGATGGCGGCGCTGCTGTTGATGGTCGCCTGGAACATGAGCGAGGCTCACAAAGTGATTTACCTGCTGCGCCGGGCGCCGAAGGACGACATTCTGGTACTGCTGCTGTGCATGTCGCTGACGGTGTTGTTCGACATGGTGATCGCCATTACCGTGGGCATCGTGTTGGCGTCGCTGCTGTTTATGCGTCGCATCGCCCGCATGACGCGGCTGAGCGAGCTGAGCGCCGACGATGGCCGCCTGGTGCTGCGAGTGAATGGCCCGCTGTTCTTCGCCGCCGCCGAGCGCATCTTTAGCGAACTGCTGGCGCGCAGCGAGGATTACCGGACGATCGTGCTGCAGTGGGATGCGGTGCCGGTGCTCGACGCCGGCGGCCTGAGCGCCCTGCGGCGCTTTATCGACGCGCTGCCGGCGGATAAAAAGCTGGTGATCACCGACGTGCCGTTCCAGCCGCTGAAAACCCTGGCGCGTGCGCGGGTGCAGCCGATCGAGGGCCGCTTGCAGTTCTACCCGACGCTGCCGGAAGCGCTGGCGGCCACCGGCGCCTAAACGTAAAAAAGCCCGACGCGTCGGGCTTTTTTTTTGGCGATGAGCGCTTAGTTGCTGGTATCCAGCTCCGGGAAGCTCTTCACCAGGTCGTCGATGGCTTTCATCTGCGCCAGGAACGGTTCCAGCTTGTCCAACGGCAGCGCGGACGGCCCGTCGCACTTGGCGTTGTTCGGATCCGGGTGCGCCTCGAGGAACAGCCCTGCCAGGCCAACCGCCATGCCGGCACGCGCCAGCTCGGCCACCTGAGCGCGACGGCCGCCGGACGCGGCGCCGAACGGATCGCGGGTCTGCAGCGCGTGGGTCACATCGAAGATCACCGGATGGCCGCCGGTCACGTTCTTCATCACGTTGATGCCCAGCATGTCGACCACCAGGTTGTCATAGCCAAAGTTGCTGCCGCGATCGCACAGGATCACCTGGTCGTTGCCGCCCTCTTTGAACTTGTCGACGATATTGCCCATCTGCCCCGGGCTGACGAACTGCGGCTTCTTGACGTTGATCACCGCGCCGGTTTTCGCCATCGCTTCCACCAGATCGGTCTGACGCGCCAGGAAGGCCGGCAGTTGGATCACGTCAACCACTTCGGAAACCGGCTGCGCCTGCGCCGCTTCGTGAACGTCGGTGATGATTTTCACGCCGAAGGTTTTCTTCAGCTCTTCGAAGATCTTCATCCCTTCTTCCAGGCCCGGACCGCGGTACGAGTGGATGGAAGAACGGTTGGCTTTGTCGAAAGAGGCTTTGAAAACGTAAGGGATGCCCAGTTTTTGCGTCACGGTGACGTAGTGCTCGCAGATGCTCATCGCCAGATCGCGCGATTCCAGCACGTTCATACCGCCAAACAGCACAAACGGCAGGTCGTTTGCTACGTCGATGTCGCCAATGCTAACCACTTTCTGTTTCATGCTTTCGCCTTTGTTAAGGTTGTAACCGTCGCCTTGCAAACTGCACGGAGTCATTAAATTAATGCAGCGTCACCTGTTTCGGCTCAATCGAATGGATCTGCACTTTGATCACTTCGCTGACCGGGTCTTCAGGGCACTGCTCGACAAAATAGTTGAGATCGGAAATCGCGATATGGTTGCACTCCAGCTGGGCGTAAATCAGCCCGCGGTCGCGGATCTCGTACGGATCTTCCGGATCGAAGCACAACACCGTTTCACTGGTGCGCAGCGCCATTTCCAGCTGTTTTTCTTCCATCAGAGCGGCCTTCAGCGTATCCAGCATCTTGCGCACCACCATGATGTTCTCGGATTCGTCGAGATCGTCGTCTTCCAGCTCGGCGCCCAAGCCCAGGTTGCCCTTAATCCACACTTCCAGCTGGTGTTCGCTCAGGGTTTCGCCGTTCAGCGGGTTGATCAGCCACAGCTCTTCATCCAGCCAATCGGCGCGCAGGATCAGCTGAGTGGGGAAAATCACCGGCAGCAGCGGCAGATCCAGCGCGTTGGCGATGTGCAGGAAGATGGTGCCGAGCGAAACCGGCGTGCCCTGCCGCCCCTCCAGCACCTTGTCCAGCCAGATGGCGTCCGACAGGCGGTACACGCCGCTGGCGCCGCCGAATCCCCAGGTCTTGTAGAACAGTTCAATGAGCGCATCCAGTTGCTGCTCCTGAGTGATATCGGCCGGCACCACCGCGCGCGCTTCGTCCACCAGCTGTTGCAGCTTGCGCTCCACGTCGGCAGCCGGGAAATCGCGCCGCACCGACTGCGACACCAGGATCACCCCTTCGCTCAGCGGCGAGGTGTTAAATTCAAAATCAGCAATGCTACTCATAGGTATCCCATCAGAAACGGTATTTTCGTCGTGGCAAGTTTAATTATCAGGTACAGGCAGCCCAACGCCAGCACGAACGCCACGGTTCGCAGCCGCTGACTTTTGGTCTTCTTGCCCAATGCGACGTAGCCAAGCAGGATATAGATAATAACGCCAAACAGCTTCTCGGTCAGCCATGAGTCCATACCCAGCAGCGGATAAAACCCGAACGTCACCACCAGCGCTATGCCGCTGACGAACAGCAGCGTGTCATTCAGGTGCGGCGCTATCTTGACCCAGCGGCGCCCCACGATCGGCGAACGGCGCCACTGCCAAAAGAAACGCAGCACAAACAAGGTAATACTGATGGCGACCGTCAGCAAATGGAAATGTTTCAACGCGGTGTATGCAGTCATGATGCTCCCTTAAATGGCTCGGGCGTCGTTATTATGAGGGCGCTTATCCCGGCCATTGGCCGAGCGTCACGCGGTCGTTGTCGCCGTAATCACGGTGGGTGGCGACAGCGGAAAACCCGGCGGCCTGCAGCAGCGCGCGCACGCTCTCACCCTGCTGCCAGCCATGTTCCAACAGCAGCCAGCCCTGCGGCTGCAGATAGTGCGGCGCCTGGCGCACGATGGTGGCCAGATCCGCCAACCCGTGCTCGGCGGCGACCAGCGCACTGCCCGGCTCGAAGCGCACGTCGCCCTGCGACAAATGCGGATCGGCGGCATCGATATAGGGCGGATTGCTGGCGATCAGCGCGAAACGTTGCCCGGCCACGGGCGCAAACCAGCTGCCTTGTAAAAATCGGACGTTGTCGATCTTCAGCTTGTGCGCATTGTGCTGCGCCAGCGCAACCGCCTCCGGCTGCACATCGACGCCGATAGCCGAACAATCCGGGCGCTCGCTGGCCAGCGCCAGCGCGATGGCGCCGGTGCCGGTGCCGAGATCGAGGAAGTGGCAGGGTTGCGGCGGCAGGCGCGCCAGCGCCAGTTCCACCAGGCATTCGGTATCCGGGCGCGGGATCAGCGTCGCGGGCGAGACCGACAGCGGCAGCGACCAAAACTCGCGCTCGCCCACCAGATAGGCCACCGGCTCACCGCGTTCGCGGCGCGCCAGCAGCGTCTCCAGCTGCTGTTGCTGCGGCGGCGTCAGCAGGGTTTCCCCGAACGCCATCAGGAAGGTTCTGGCCTTGCCGGTCACGAAACCCAACAGGATTTCCGCGTCACGCCGGGCGCTGTCGCTGTGGGTCAAACGCGCGGCGGCGGCTTTCAGCCAGTGTTGATAATCCATCACTCTTGCTCGGCGGACAGCGCAGCCAGCTGATCGGCCTGATACTCCTGCACGATCGGCTGGATCAGCATGTCCAGTTTGCCTTCCATCACCTCGTCCAGACGGTAGAGCGTCAGGTTGATGCGGTGGTCGGTCACCCGCCCCTGCGGGAAGTTGTAGGTGCGGTTGCGATCGGAACGATCGCCGCTGCCCAGCAGGTTGCGGCGAGTGGACGCCTCGGCTTGCTGGCGCTTGGCCATCTCGGCGGCGCGAATGCGCGCGCCCAGCACCGACATCGCCTTGGCTTTGTTTTTGTGCTGTGAACGTTCGTCCTGGCACTCCACCACGATGCCGGTCGGCAGGTGGGTAATGCGGATCGCCGAATCGGTGGTGTTAACGTGCTGACCGCCGGCGCCGGAGGAGCGGAAGGTGTCGATTTTCAGATCGCCCGGGTTGATGTCCGGCAGCTCGGCTTCCGGCACTTCCGGCATCACCGCCACGGTGCAGGCGGAGGTGTGGATGCGCCCCTGGGATTCGGTTTCCGGCACGCGCTGCACGCGGTGGCCGCCGGATTCAAACTTCAGCTGGCCGTACACGCCGTCGCCGGAAACTTTGGCGATCACTTCTTTGAAGCCGCCGTGCTCGCCTTCGTTGGCGCTCATCACCTCGACGCGCCAGCGGCGGCCTTCGGCGTAACGGCTGTACATGCGGAACAGATCGCCGGCGAAGATCGCCGCCTCATCGCCGCCGGTGCCGGCGCGCACTTCGAGGAAACAGCTGCGCTCATCATCCGGATCTTTCGGCAGCAGCAACACCTGCAGCTGCTGTTCCAGCGCTTCGCTGCTCGCCCGCGCCTGTTTCAGCTCTTCCTGCGCCATCTCGCGCATTTCCGGATCGTCCAGCATCATTTCCGCCGTCTCCAGATCCTCCTGCACCTGACGCCATTCCAGGAAGCAGCGGCTGACGTCGGTCAGCTGCGCGTATTCTCGCGACAGCGCGCGGAACCGGTCTTGGTCGGCGATGACGCCGGCATCGCCGAGCAGCGCCTGCACTTCTTCATGGCGCTCTTGTAACGCTTCCAGTTTGGCAACAATAGAAGGCTTCATGCGTGGTAATAAACCCTGTTAATAGAGAAAACTAATGCTGATCCAGCCCGAGGCTGTCGCGTAATAACTGCAACCGCTCCACGTCGCCGTCGCCGGCGGCCTGCTGGAGGGATTTGGTGGGGGCATGAATAAGACGATTGGTCAGTTTATGGGCCAGCTCGTGAATAACCTGCTCCACGTTGGCGCCCTGCGCGATGGAGGCCAGCGCTTTGGCCTCCATCTCTGCGCGGATCTGGTCGGCCTGCGAGCGGTAGTCGCGAATGGTTTCCACCGCGCCCTGCGAACGCAGCCAGGCCATGAAGTTGGTGCTTTCCTGCTGCACGATCGACTCCGCCTGCACCGCCGCCGCTTTGCGCTGCGCCAGGTTGCTTTGAATGATGGCGTGCAGATCGTCCACGCTGTACAGATAAGCGTTGGCCAGCTTGCCGACTTCCGGTTCGATATCGCGCGGTACGGCGATATCCACCAGCAGCATCGGCTGGTTGCGGCGCGCTTTCAGCGCCCGCTCCACCATCCCCTTGCCGATGATCGGCAGCGGGCTGGCGGTGGAACTGATAATGATGTCGGCGTCCGCCAGGCGTTCGTCGATCTCCGGCAGGGTGATCACTTCCGCGCCGACTTCGTCCGCCAGCAGCTGCGCGCGCTCGCGGGTGCGGTTAGCGATGATCATATGCCGCACTTTGTGTTCGCGCAGGTGGCGCGCCACCAGCTCGATGGTTTCACCGGCGCCCACCAGCAAGACGTTGAGATCGGCCAGCGATTCGAAGATCTGCCGCGCCAGCGTACAGGCGGCGAACGCCACGGAGACTGCGCTGGCGCCGATTTCGGTTTCGGTGCGCACGCGCTTGGCGACGGAGAAGGATTTCTGGAACAGACGCTCCAGCTCGCCGGACAGCGACTGGCCGCGTTGTGACTCGGCGAAGGCCTTTTTCACCTGGCCGAGGATTTGCGGTTCGCCCAGCACCAGCGAATCCAACCCGCTGGCCACCCGCATCAGATGGCTGACCGCGTCATTGCCTTGATGCCAGTAGAGGCTTTTCTTCACCTCTTCCGGACGCAGATTGTGGTAGGCGCACAGCCAGGCGACCAGCTGTTCGTGCATGTGCTCCTGCTGCTCCACGCTGAGGTACAGCTCGGTGCGGTTGCAGGTGGACAACACGACGCCGCCCTGCACCAACGGTTGTTGGAGCAAGCTGGTCAGCGCCTCATCGATGGACTCTGGCGAGAAGGTCACCCTTTCACGCAGAGAAACCGGAGCGGTTTTGTGATTTATACCTAACGCCAGCAGGGTCATTGCTTCGAGTAATACTTCTGTTGGTACGGGTTCTCGTTGAGCGGCATTCTACTTGATGCGCGGGATCAATAAAAGTAACAACCGCATCTTCCGTTCAATCGCTGTCATAGACGACATCAATTAATGAATAAGTAATAAATACAGCGGGATAAATAGTCAAAGGGTAGGTTGATGGTTTAAATTTTAGCGCAGTTTGCGAAGACGCGCACGCTATTCGGCGCACATAACGGCGGCGTTTGCGCAACTCTGCACCGCTTATCGGGAGCGCCTCCCCCGCCTTCAGGCGATTGTGTTACGCTTAATGGCAACCCCGACGCGCGCGCCGCGTTGGCACTACGCCGATAAACGCGGCAAGATTCAACGCGATGCAGCAAAAAATTGACGCGCCGCCGCCGCCCCGTTAGCGTGAGCGCTGAATCCGGGTTTCGTCGCGCATGCCCGCAAGGACAAAAGGACAAGAAAAAGTTATGCCAATACGCAAAGTTAGTTTGCTCCGTCTGATCCCGCTGGCCAGCCTGGTGCTGGCCGCCTGTACCACCACCAAGCCAACCGGCCCGGCCACCAGCCCGACCTCACCGCAGTGGCGCGCCCATGAGCAGGCGGTGCAGCAGCTTAGCACCTATCAGACCCGCGGCTCCTTCGCCTACTTGTCTGATCAGAAAAAAGTCTATGCCCGCTTCTTCTGGCAGCAGTTTTCGCCGGAGCGCTACCGCCTGCTGCTGACTAACCCGCTGGGCAGCACGGAAATGGATCTCAACGTACAGAAAAACGTGGTGCAGCTGACCGACAACCAGGGCAAACGCTACGTCAGCGACAACCCGGAAGAGATGATCCGCAAGCTGACCGGGATGGCGATCCCGCTGAACAACCTGCGCCAGTGGATGGTCGGCCTGCCGGGCGAAGCCAGCGATTTTGCGCTGGATGACCAATATCGCCTGAGCAAACTGACCTACCAGCAAGGCGGTCAAACCTGGAAGGTGGATTACCAGAGCTACAGCACCGAGGTGCAGCCGACGCTGCCGAACCGTCTGGAGCTGCAGCAGGGCGACCAACGCATCAAACTGAAAATGGATAACTGGACGCTCAAATGATCCGCCAGTGGCCCTCCCCCGCGAAGCTCAACCTGTTTCTGTACATCACCGGCCGTCGTGAAGACGGCTATCACCTGCTGCAGACGCTGTTCCAGTTTTTGGACTACGGCGACACCCTGACCATTGACCCGCGCCAGGACGATCGCATTAACCTGCTGACGCCGGTCGACGGCGTGCCGGACGAGCAGAACCTGATCGTGCGCGCCGCCCGCCTGCTGCAGCGCTATTGTGATGAACAGGGTCTGCAGACCGCACCGCGCGGCGCCGACATCAGCATCGACAAGCGCCTGCCGATGGGCGGCGGTTTGGGCGGCGGCTCCTCCAACGCCGCCACCGTGCTGGTGGCGCTGAACGAACTGTGGCGCTGCGGCCTTGACGACGACCAACTGGCAGAGCTGGGGCTCAGCCTCGGCGCCGACGTGCCGGTGTTCGTGCGCGGCCACGCCGCCTTCGCCGAAGGCATCGGCGAGCGCCTGCAGCCGGCCGAGCCGCAGGAAAAATGGTATCTGGTGGCGCATCCCGGCGTCGGCATCCCGACGCCGGTTATCTTCGGCGACGCCGAATTGAAAAGGGACACCCCGGTTCGCTCCTTAAGTGAGCTGTTGCAGGCGCCGTACGCAAATGATTGCGAACCGATCGCAAGAAAACGTTTTCGCGAGGTTGAACAGCTTCTTTCATGGCTGTTAGAATACGCCCCGTCACGCCTGACTGGCACAGGTGCTTGTGTGTTTGCTGAATTCGACACAGAAATCGCCGCCCGTCAGGTGTTAAATCAAGCCCCGGAGTGGTTGTGTGGTTTTGTAGCGCGCGGCGTTAACGTCTCCCCACTACATCGCATTCGTTCCGGGCGGTTTGAGTCGTAGCTCAACGTTTCGCTGCGCAGGGTCATGCACACCTGGCCCTGTTATCCCTGCGCTGCCTGCGATCTCAATTTTAGTTTTACATACCCGTATGTATATTGCGCCGGCGTCGCCGACTGCTCCTTGGCGAGGTCGTATGACAATATCTTCTCTGGACGCAAGCCTGAGGTTCTTCTCGTGCCTGATATGAAGCTTTTTGCTGGTAACGCCACCCCGGAACTAGCACAACGTATTGCCAACCGTTTGTACACCAGCCTTGGTGACGCCGCTGTAGGTCGTTTTAGCGACGGCGAAGTGAGCGTGCAAATCAACGAAAATGTACGCGGCGGTGATATTTTCATCATCCAGTCCACCTGTGCCCCGACCAACGACAACCTGATGGAACTGGTTGTGATGGTCGACGCCCTGCGTCGCGCCTCCGCAGGTCGTATTACCGCCGTTATCCCTTACTTCGGCTATGCCCGCCAGGATCGCCGCGTGCGTTCCGCGCGTGTGCCAATCACCGCCAAGGTGGTTGCCGATTTCCTCTCCAGCGTAGGGGTTGACCGCGTTCTGACGGTGGATCTGCATGCTGAGCAGATTCAAGGCTTCTTCGACGTACCGGTAGACAACGTGTTCGGCAGCCCGATCCTGCTGGAAGACATGCTGCAGCAGAACCTGGAAAACCCGATCGTGGTTTCCCCGGACATCGGCGGCGTTGTGCGCGCCCGCGCCATCGCCAAACTGCTGAACGACACCGACATGGCCATCATCGACAAACGCCGCCCGCGCGCGAACGTTTCTCAGGTGATGCACATCATCGGTGACGTGGCAGGCCGCGACTGCGTGCTGGTCGACGACATGATCGACACCGGCGGTACCTTGTGTAAAGCGGCTGAAGCGTTGAAAGAACGCGGTGCCAAGCGCGTATTCGCCTACGCGACGCACCCGATCTTCTCCGGCAACGCCGTGGACAACATCAAGAACTCGGTGATTGATGAAGTGATCGTCTGCGACACCATTCCGCTGTCGCCGGAAATCAAGGCACTGAAAAACGTTCGCACTCTGACCCTGTCCGGCATGCTGGCTGAAGCTATCCGCCGCATCAGCAACGAAGAGTCGATCTCTGCAATGTTCGAGCATTGATGCGTCGTCTTTCCGGTGCGGCGCCCACCGCGCCGGAAAGATAGCGAGCCCGACAGCAGAAAAAGAAAAACCCGTTGGTGCGTGAGCAACAACGGGTTTTCTACTCGTAGTCCAACATGACCTCAAACCTTAATGCACGGCAGATTTTCCCTTGCCCTGCTCTCGCTTCCCTTCTGATTTTTTAATCAATGCGACGAACGATGTTGGTCGTTGCGGCACCGTTTATCAAAGTGTTTTACCCACCAGTAGCGATCCGCCACCTGCTCGCGGCCGCCGATACGCGCGCCCACCAGCCACAACAGCGCGCCGACGAAGATACTCATGATGGCGCCGTGGGCGAAAAATTGCGGTAAATTGAACTGGGATACTTCAGCAATAATGGAGTATCCGACGCCACCGATCATCACGACCAGCCCCAGCCCCATAAAAAAGTTGCCCATTCTGTCCGCGCTTCTACGTTTCATATGCCACCTCCATGATTGCCATGTGCCAACCGGGATAACGCTGCAACTTGTTAACCCACTTTGATAAGTTAAGTATAGTCCTTGTTGCGGCAAGGGGATTGCGGAGGCGATCACAAATGGTAAAGAATTATTGACACTTCTTAACGCGCCGCTGAAAATTAGCGGACAAATTGAATTATTCAGCTAATGAATCATTCGTCTTTCTTACCTAAGGCGACGATGGGGATCGGATTTTGTCATTCGCCGCCCCGGCAGGTAGACTAAGGCCCTTTCCATTACCCTGATCATAGTGAATCTCCCAGTGAGCAGTATTAAATTGATAGTTGGCCTGGCCAACCCGGGCGCGGAATATGCCCAAACGCGCCACAACGCCGGCGCCTGGTACGTCGATCTGCTGGCCCAGCGCCACAATCAGCAGTTGAAAGAAGAGAGCAAGTTCTTCGGCTACACCGCTCGTTTGAACCTGGCGGGCAACGACGTGCGCCTGCTGGTGCCGACCACCTTCATGAACCTGAGCGGCAAAGCGGTGCTGGCGATGGCCAACTTCTACCGCATCGAACCGAACGAGATCCTGGTGGCGCACGACGAGCTGGATCTGCCGCCCGGCGTCGCCAAAATCAAGCTCGGCGGCGGCAACGGCGGCCACAACGGCCTGAAAGACATCCAGAACAAGTTCGGCAACAACCCGAACTTCTACCGCCTGCGCATCGGCATCGGCCATCCGGGCGACAAGAACAAGGTGGTGGGCTTCGTGCTCGGCAAACCGCCGGCCAGCGAGCAGAAGATGATCGACGAAGCGATCGACGAGTCGCTGCGCTGCACCGAGATGCTGATGAAGGACGGGCTGGAAAAAACCGTTCAGCGCCTGCACAGCTTCAAGGCGCAGGCCTGAACCTTGCCGCAGCGGGCGCCCTGCCCGCTGCCGGCATCTAGCCGCGCGGGTTGAAGGTCTCCTCGCTCACGCGGCGGTCATCGGCGGTGAAGCCCTCTTCCGCCACGTAATATTGCGGATCGTCCAGCTCATGGCTGCAGAACGGCCCGGCGCGTTTAAGTAAACGCACACAGTCGCCGCTCAGGTGGCGCAGCCGAATGCTTTTTCCCGCCGACAGATAACGCGCCGTCAGCTTATCGATCGCCTCTACGCCGCTGGAATCCATCACCCGGGTGCCGGCAAAATCCAGCACCACGTTCTGCGGATCGCTCTGCGGGTCAAACAGTTCGGCGAAAGCGGCAGCGGAGCCGAAGAACAGCGGGCCATCCAGTTGATACACCGCCACGTCGCCCGTCACCTGCCGCTGGCGCACGCGGATGCGCGCCTGCTGCCAGGCGAACACCAGCGCCGAGATAATCACCCCGCTGATCACCGCCACCGCCAGATCGGTAAAGATGGTGATCAGCGTGACGGCGAGCATCACCAGCGCGTCCGCCTTCGGCATGCGGCGCAAACGGCGCAGCGAGCTCCACTCGAAGGTGTTGTAACACACCACCAGCATCACCCCGGCCAGCGCCGCCACCGGCAGCAGGCCGATATAGCGCGACAGGCTGACCACGAACAGAATCAGCAGGATGGCGCCCACCGTGCCGGAGAGGCGCCCGCGCCCGCCCGAGGTGAAGTTGATGATCGACTGGCCGATCATCGCACAGCCGGCGAAGCAGCCGAACAGGCCGCATACCGCGTTACCGGCGCCCTGCGCGATGCTTTCGCGATTGCCGTTGCCCTTCTTGCCGCCCATTTCATCCAGCACCGTCATGGTCAGCAGCGATTCAATCAAACCGACCAGGGCAATCACCACCGCATAGGGCAGCACCACCCGCACCATTTCCAGGGTGAACGGCGCCGTCGGCAGGCTGAAGTGCGGCAACGCGCCGGAAATATCCGCCAGATCGCCCACCCGCAGCGTGTGCAGATTGAGGCCGATCGCCAACGCCGAAACCACCAGCAGCGCCGCCAGCGAAGACGGAATGGCTTTGGTCAGGCGCGGGAACAACACCACCACCGCAATCGCCAGCGCCACCAGGCCGTACATCAGCGGCCCCTGCCCGGCGATCATCTTCAGCTGCGCCAGCATGATGACGATCGCCAGACCGTTGACGAAGCCGTGGATCGCCGGCAGCGGCACCAGACGAATGAACTTGCCCAGCCGGAAGGCGCCGATCAGGATTTGGATCCCCCCGGCAAACAGCGTGGCCCACAGCACGTAGCCCATGCCGTACTGCGCCGCCAGGCTCATCAGCACTACCACAATGGAGCCGGCGGCGCCGGAAACCATGCCCGGCTTGCCGCCGAACAGCGCCGTGACCAGGCCGATAATAAACGCGGTATGCAAACCGACGATCGGCGAAAGACCGGCGACCAGCGAGAAGCCGACCGCCTCGGGGATCATCGAAACCGCCACCACAAAGCCCGCCAGGACTTCATTTTTAACGTCCGCGATCCTGAAGTTACTCAGGTTAAACATACATTATTCACTTATGACAGATGACATCATCTCCCCGCGTAGCGGGTATGGAGTACCGCAAGGCGCGGCAGACTGCAGGCGGGCACAGCTCAGGGTGGCGTAGGCAAGAAATACATCCGGCGCGTTTCCTGTCGGTTAATCGGAACGGCCAGTATGGGTAAATGTGATCCAAATCTCAATCAAAAACCGGCCGCGGGCGCTGGGCTCGCCCCGGCCAAACAAGTCTGATCGAGATAAACGCCCATTACGTGTATAATGGCGGCATTATTTTGCCCTTTATGCAGCCGATTAAACCTAACCGGCTGATAGTTAAGATATTTAAGGTGATTACAACATGGGATTCAAATGCGGTATCGTCGGCCTGCCTAACGTAGGCAAATCCACCCTGTTCAACGCGTTGACCAAAGCGGGCATTGAAGCAGCCAACTTCCCGTTCTGCACCATTGAACCGAACACCGGTGTGGTGCCGATGCCCGATCCGCGTCTGGATAAGCTGGCCGAGATCGTCAAGCCGCAGCGCATTCTGCCGACCACCATGGAATTCGTCGACATCGCCGGCCTGGTGAAAGGCGCGTCCAAGGGTGAAGGCCTGGGCAACCAGTTCCTGACCAACATCCGCGAAACCGAAGCCATCGGCCACGTGGTGCGCTGCTTCGAGAACGACAACATCATTCACGTCAACAACAAGGTCGATCCGGCCGAAGACATCGATGTGATCAACACCGAGCTGGCGCTGTCTGACCTGGACACCTGCGAGCGCGCCATCCACCGCGTGCAGAAGAAAGCCAAAGGCGGCGACAAAGACGCCAAAGCCGAGCTGGCGGCGCTGGAGAAATGCCTGCCGCACCTGGAAAACGCCGGCATGCTGCGCGCGCTGGATCTGAGCGACGAAGACAAAGCGGCGATCAAATACCTGAGCTTCCTGACCCTGAAGCCGACCATGTACATCGCCAACGTCAACGAAGACGGCTTCGAGAACAACCCGTACCTGGACACCGTGCGTAAAATCGCCGACGCCGAAGGCTCCGTGGTGGTTGCCGTGTGCGCCGCCGTGGAATCCGACATCGCCGAGCTGGAAGACGAAGAGCGCGACGAGTTCATGGCCGAGCTGGGCCTGGAAGAGCCGGGCCTGAACCGCGTGATCCGCGCCGGTTATGAACTGCTGAACCTGCAGACCTACTTCACCGCCGGCGTGAAAGAAGTGCGCGCCTGGACCATCCCGGTCGGCGCCACCGCTCCGCAAGCGGCCGGCAAGATCCACACCGACTTCGAGAAAGGCTTTATCCGCGCGCAAACCATCTCTTATGATGACTTCATCACCTACAAGGGTGAACAAGGCGCCAAAGAAGCAGGCAAAATGCGCTCCGAAGGTAAAGACTACATCGTCAAAGACGGCGACGTAATGAACTTCCTGTTCAACGTCTAAGCCCTTCCCCGCAGCATTGCTCTCGGCTGCCGGAAACGGAAAAATCCACGCTTCGGCGTGGATTTTTGTTTTTATCGCCCCTGACTCAGACTCCCCCATTTCCCCCTTCCACGCCGAGGGCCGGTTCTCCTTGCACCACCGCTCCCCCGCCGCCGTCCCCGGCAACGGGGGCTTCAAACCTTCGATAGTCCACAGTGAGAACGGCGTTTCGTCCACGTGCAGCTCCCAGCGCAGCCCGCTTGCAACGATGTAGGGTTGCAGAATGCGGGTGCAGGCCGCCAGAAATTGCTGCTGCTCCGCGTCGTTGCCCATGGCCCGCGCGATATGGTCGATGGTCACCCGCACGAAGTCATCACTTAACGTAGCCTCCGACGTGGGAGCCCCCGCAAGCGCGATAGCCCCTTGCGGGGGCGGGGGCGATGTTACGCCAGTGCTACGGATACTATCGTTGAAACCTTCTCAAGTAGCTCATCAACCTGCACCAGCGTGCGCTCATCATTCAGGCGATTGAGAAACTCCACTTTACCTTCGGAGAAATCACGGCCGATCACGATCCGCAAAGGCAAACCAAGGATATCAGAATCTTTCAACAGTTCCCCAGCCGAGCCTTTGCGGTCGTCAACCAGCACTTCAACGCCTTTTTCGGCGAGTGACGCCGCAAGTTTCAAGGCTTCTGGCTGCAACGCGGCTTTCAGAGCGACCAAATGAACATGGAACGGCGCAACCTGCAATGGCCAAATCAGCCCCGTTTGCGGATCGCTGTTCTGATCGACCAATGCGGCGATGACCCGCGTAGTGCCGATGCCATAGCACCCCATCTGGAAAGGACGGAAGGTCTGCGTGCTATCATTGACGCCAGCGTTAAGCGCCCTAGAGTACTTGTCGCCCAGTTTGAAAATATGTCCGATTTCAACGCCACGGCACTGTTTAAGCGGGCAGCCATTCGGCCCCAGTTCTCCCACTTTCGCTTCGCGGATATCAATGTACTCAGGTAAAGGAAAATCTCGGCCCGGCTTAACAGACAATGCGAATTTGTTTGGCTCCCCGGCTCCGGTCAGTAACGACGTCAGCCCCTCAAGACTTTTATCGGCCACCATTTTCAGATCCGCGACCGCACCGAACGGTCCAAGAAAAGCAGGTTTAGCCGCAATGAGGCGATTGATTTCAGCATCATCGACCAACACCGCTTCCAGACCGCCAAACGCGTTCGCCAGTTTGACAATATTCACATCGCAATCACCACGCATTAATACGACGACGCGCTCTTTGCTGCCCGCATGGTGAATGTCATACAACGCCGTTTTCAGCGTTGATGACGGAGAAAATCCATACTCCACCGAGACAGCTTCCAGCGTGTGTTGATTCGCTTCAACAATGCGTTTTTCCGCCTCCGGTACGCGGATCGGTTCCGCCGGCAGGGAGGCCGCCTTTTCCAAGTTGGCTGCATAGGTATCATTGAACAGCAGCGTATCTTCGCCCGCTTCACTGATCGACATGAACTCTTCCGAGCTGGCCCCGCCTATCGCGCCACTGTCCGCCTGAACGGTAATGTAATTGAGTCCTAACCGTTCAAAAATAGCCTGGTACGCTTGACGCATCTTCTGATATGAAACGTCCAACCCCGCTTCGTCGATGTCGAAACTATAGGAATCCATCATGATGAATTCACGGGTTCGCAGTAGGCCGGAGCGCGGACGCAGTTCATCGCGAAACTTCATATTTTGCTGGAAAAAAATAAGCGGCAGCTGGGCTGAAGAGACGATCATTTTCTTCGCCATATCGCACACCGCTTCCTCCGCCGTAGGCGACAAACCGAACTCTCTTTCTTTGCGATCGGTCAGTTGGAACATCAACTTTTCGTGGCGATACACGTCCCAACGACCCGACTGTTTCCAAAGCTCGGCATTCTGAAGAATTGGCAGCCGCACTTGGCTGCCCCCCTCCTTGGTGATCTCTTCGGCAATCAACGCGGAGACTTTTTGCTCGACGCGATACAACAGGGGAGAAAAGTAAAAAATGCCTGCCGCATGCTGGAAAAGATAACCGCCTCGAAGCAACCAAGCGTGAGAAATTGAATCGACGCCGGCTGGCATCTCTCGCGCCACACGGATCCCCATTTGCGACGCCAAAAGCACAGAGGCCATGTTTTCTCCTTTACTCAATTAATTAATATATATAATATTTCAAGCTAACATATTACTCGTCAGCAAGCCACTTGTACCGCTCCAATATGGCCTGCAGCCAAGCTGATGAATACAGGCCCTTTCGTCCCCAAAGATTGAGGGAAAGGCTGCCGTCGTCGCGCTCAAAGACGATCAGCTCAAGATGACGCATTAATATTTCCTCTTTGCTCACGAAAGGCATCAAGTCTGAATTTTCCGTGTTATCTTCCGGCTCACCTATTTCATATTCAATACCTTTCCATTTCGATGGCTTTTTAAAGTTCTGATAGAGGAAATAAGACGTAAACGCGTCATTAAGCTCTCGCTGAGTGAAGGGATCAACATGCTCCACCAACTCGGTAATCGGAAAACGCATCCCCGCCTGTATCATGAAAGTCGCCTCGCGCGCCGCCGTTAAAGCGCTGCGCTGCATATTCTCCGCATCCAATTTAATTCTTACCGGCAGAGGATTAACAAACACGCCCACGGTACGATCTGCCCCTGAAGCCATTCTGCCACTGCTGGTTGTACCGAAGATCAGATCATATTCGCCTGAAAACTCGGATAACAACCGAGCGAAAGCGGCCATCATGGCAGTAAACAGCGTCACGCCGTTGGCCGCGGCCTTGCCACGCATCCTCTCGACCGCCTGCGGTGACAGCGTGCTGTTCACCTTGTGCGCGGCGCGTTCAGCGTCGTTGCCGTTACGGTCCGGCCTAGGTCTGACGGGCAACGGTGCCCCTTTGAACAGCGAGCGTAAACGCGCCAATTGTTCCCTGCCCTGGGTGCCCTCAAGCCAGGAGTATGCCTCCGCCGCCGCCAGACTATAGGGCTTAATGTCCGAAGGCCCTATGTCGTCTTCATAATAAGAGCGAATGGCATCCGAAAGCAGCGCAGTGGTCCATCCATCAAAGCAAATATGATGAGTATGAATGATGATCAATACGCTGGTTGCCGATGTTCGCAGGATCCAGCTTCTTATCGGCGGCGCCGTAAGAGGCAACGGCGAAGCCTGCAATGCATTAATCAGGTCGCCGAGTTGCCCCGACGCCTGGGCCTCTTCCGGCAAGATCTGCGTGGGTGTCAGTTTTTCTCTGGAAAGAACATCCGCCCGAATAATGCCCGTACTTTCTTCATGATACACTGTACGTAAAGCGTCAAAGTCGCCAATAGCGCCATCAATGGCCTCTCGCAAGGCAGCCACATTGATATCGCCCTTAAGGCTGACGGGCATGATCAGATTCCCATAACCTTCCCTGTGCATATAGAACCATCGAGTCTGCAAGGGAGACGCGCGATACGACAACGGCTTTTGGGCCATTGGGTGTTGTGGTTCAGGCGAGGTCAGTGCGGCCACTTTATCGATAAAGACATCCAAACCTGTATGCTGTAGCAAGACATCAGGCGTGACATCTATACCAAGCTTCTCGCGTATATCCATCGTCACGCCAATCGCTGACACGGAGTCGCCCCCCGCCGCAAGAAAATCCGCTTTCCGGTCCGTGATCCGCACCTCCAGATTATCCTCCCATATTTTCCGAATCGCTTCGGCCAAGCCGCTGTCCGCGTCTGCAACGCGCTGTTCAGCAATATCCCTGACTGCCCGGCAAAACGTGTCCAAGCGAGGATGTCGCAATAGCAGATCGGGATCGATGTCGATGCCCAACTGATGCCGAATATCGATCGTCACGCCGATCGCCGATACCGAGTCACCGCCCGCCGAGAGAAAATCCGTGTCTGCGGCAAGATGCTCTTGCTCCAACTGCTCCTCCCAAATAAGGCGTATCGATTTATCCAGCGTATCCTCATACGATGCGCCACCGTTAGCCTGCCGGACAAGTTCAGCGATGCTGCGGGCAAACGCATCAAAGTCAGTGTTGTTGAGCAGTTGTTCAGGCGGGACCTCGATAGCAAAACTGCTGCGAATGTCCATCGTGATGCCGATAGCCGCCATCGAATCACCGCCCAGCGCGAGGAAATCCGCATGTTCAGGCAGCGCATCCAGTTCGAGATTATCCGCCCATAGCCGGCTCAGACGCTCTCTCAATCCGTCGCTCTCTTGCGCCGAATGCGGCTCAAGCGTCGCGGTTTTCTTTCTGGCGCTCGTTGGCCGGTTAAACGGCGAAAACTTGAATACGGCGGTTTCTCTTGCCGAGGTCGCCAAAACGTGCGCCAGGGCATGCCAGGCATCCTCCCCCGTAAGACCTGCGCCTTTCAGGCTGGAGCCGAGGGCAATGCGGCCTTCGCCCGCTGACTGCGCCGTTTTCTCAAACACATCCCAATGAATAAGACGCCACCCTGCCGCGAGCCCTTCGTGCAGCATCAGTCTATTCGCGAGGGTGTATGGCGCATAGCCTGCGCCGCCCAACGTGACGGAAATGGAAGAGAACGCGATCCGTTCCGGCGCCAACGCTAATGCTTTCAGCCCGTTGTCCAGCGCGTGCATCCCTCTGATTTTCGGATCGCTTTGCTCTTTCAGTTTGTCTTCGGAAAGATCGGCGAGGAAACAAAGGAAACGCTCTTCATTGATTGACGCGGCAAGATGGAACACCAAATCAAGCCTGCCGAATTTTTTGACGGTCAGATCGAGCGCCTGATAGACCTGTTGCTCGTCATTCACATCGCACGGTATATAGATCGCCTCACTCCCCCGCTCCTGAAGCGATCTCATCTGCGCCTTGACGCCCGGTTCCTCCATCGGCCTGCGACCGGTTAACACCAAACGACACCGCAGTTTCACCGCCAGCATGTCAGAGAGAACCTGCCCAACATTCCCCGTGCCGCCTGTAATGAAAACCACGCTGTTTTTATCGAGATTGGGCATATTTGTAGCAAAGGCCGCGCGAGCGGAATAGGTTTCTTCAAAACGCCCGCCCTCGCGCCATACAATCGTCGATGCTTGCGGCCTCTCGGTAAGCGCCCCCATTTCTGTCGCCAGTTGAACATCCATCACATCAAGCGAGGCCACGGCATCAAAAGTCACGAAACGGCATTTGATACCGGGATATTCAATCGCCGCGACGGCGGCGGCCGTGGCCAACGCCGCGTCGGGAATAAAATTGGGAGATGTCGTATCTTCATGGCGGACGATGAGTAACTCCGCTTCTCTCGCTGATTTCATGGCCTTCAAACACCGGGCAACGAGCAATAATCGCTGCTCCGCCGCCGCATCTGTCGCGCTGACGATGACCGAATCAGCAGGCAGTCCGTTAGCCAGGTTTTGTGGTTCGACGTAATGAATGACGAGCCCCGCCCGCCGCATTCGCTCGGCCAGCTCTTTGCTCTGGCGATCATTGCCGACAACGCTCCAAGCTGGCGAGCGCTGAACCAGCGCCGCCCAGTCGAATAAACGTTCGGGCGGTTCGCTCCTCAACTCTCTGTGCCAGAGCTGCTGAGCCAGTGGCAAAGCGGTAGGCGTAGGCTGAGCCGGTACACTCGTCGGGTATTCAAGGGGCAACATGTACTCGCGTTTCTCAAAGACAGTACCGGGCAAACCGTTGATACGGAGCACCCATTTCGCCACCAGTTTGGCACGATCAACATGTCCGCCGGAACACCAATGCTTGCCGATGACGCGGGCAAAAGAGGCCATTTCATCACCCGCCGTTGCAGAGAAGAGAAATACCTCACGTTTTTCCGGCTCAATCGGCGGAACAGCGGCACTCAAAGAGGCGGCGCCCAAGATGACGATCTCCTCCATTTCATCCGCCGGGGGCCGACGCAGCCCGCCGGAGCCTGCACTCTCCCGGTTCAACGTTGCGCGTAGCGTTTCTTTCTCGCAGAGCGCGTTCACGGACAGGTACTGGCCCGTAGACGATGACACGAAGTGGAAATCCAATTTGGCATCGGTGGGATCAAGCACAGCGCTGAAATTATTGATGAGCGCGCCGATCTCTTGCGCCTCGCCCGCCTCACTCAGCCGGGCCATCAATGTCAGCGCCGCTTCGAGCGTACAGGCCTGTGACAAAACCAGATAGGCCAATGCACTCTCGCGCCCACCGGCAATCACGTCCGGCTGTACGCCCAGTGCCATCAGTGCGCGCGCCGCCGCCATCTGAACCATAAAACTCAACGGCCGCCAAACCGCGCACTGCTTATACTCAACTGCTGAAGGCGCGTCGCCGAACCACTCGCTGAACGCCTTGCCACTCTCGTTCTCACCCATAGCGGCAATGGTGCTGTCGATTACCTGGCGGAAGGTGGGATTTCGGTCATAAAACGCTTTGCCGGCCCCTAAGTAAGGTAATGGCGCGTCGGTAAAGAGCCAGATTGATTTCGTGCGTTTGCTCGCATCGCCATGCGCGGCGTAAAGATCGCCGTCAAGACGCGCGCATAAATCGGCCGTACTATCGGCGACAAACGCAGCTCGGTGCTTAAAAGCCGGCCGGCCGATGTTCAACGTGTTGACAACCTGAGAAAGGAAATAAGGCCGTTTTCTTAATGCGTGAACAAGCGAACGTTTAAGCGCGTCCAATTTCTCGGTGGTCGACGCGGAAAGCAACAGCAATTCCGTCTGTGCCGTTTCTCTCATCTCGGGGTACGTCGGCGCAGATTCAATAACGAGATGGACATTGGTGCCGCCAATCCCGAAAGAACTGACCCCGGCGTATAACGTTCCCTTTTCTGGCAGGCGTTCCGGCCGCTGCGCAATGCGAAAAGGCGAACGATCCAATGCCAACGCCTCGTCGGCCCGGAAAAAATGCGCCAAACCCGGCACCGTTCGATGAGACAATGAAAGAACCGCGGCAATCAGCCCAACGGTTCCGGCTGCGCGGTTCGCATGCCCAAGATTCGCTTTGACGGATGACAGGATGCATTGGCCCTGACGTTCGGGGACGTCAAATACCTGACTCAATGCCGCAAGCTCAATCTGATCGCCCAGCTTTGTCGCCGTACCGTGCGTCTCAATGAAAGAAATATCCGCGGGCGTCACGCCAGCGTTCGCTAACGCTCCTCTGATCGCCTCAGCCTGCCCGGTCACGCTGGGGGCAGAAAAACTGGCCTTTCGATGCCCATCATTGCTAACGCCGGTACCGCTGATGACCGCATAGATCGGATCGCCATCACGCTGCGCCGCGTCCAGCGGTTTAAGCAACAGTGCGGCAACGGCATTGGTCATAGTGGTACCATCGCGACGTTCATCGAACGGCCTCGTCAACCCATCTTCGGAAAAGATCGTATTAGGCTCATAAGGAATATGCCTTTCCTGCGGGATCATCAAAGAAGAAGCTCCCGCCAGCGCCATATCACATTCACCGCTCCTAATTGCCTGACAGGCCTCGTGAACCGCAAGAAGCCCGGTGGAACATGCGCTCTGTACGTTCATCGCTGGCCCATGCAGGTTCAGATGCCACGCTACGCGAGTGGCGAGAAAATCTTTATCTGCGCTGATTACCGTGTTCAGATAGTCCAGGCTGCTGCGTATGCGGGGCTGGAGATAAAATAGATAAGTGCTCTCAGCACTACCGGCAAAGACCCCGACTCGCCCGTGGATGCTCCGAGGATCAATACCCGCATCTTCAAAACAGCGCCATGATTGTTCAAGAAACTTGCGCTGTTGCGGATCCATCCATAAAGCATCACGGGCAGAGAGGCCAAACAGCGACGGGTCGAAACTGCCCATGCCTTCTATACGCCCGATAAAACGGTTTTTGCCTCGCTTCTTCGGCAGGAGTGCAGCCTCCGGCAACGCATCTCCCTCTTCCTCCAGCCGGCTCAGCATGTTGTTGCCCGCCAGCATGGCCTCCCAGAGCGTTGCAATATCGTCAGCACCCGGGAACAGCCCCGACATGCCGATAATGGCGATCTTATTCGTCGCCCTACGTTCCGCCGCCGTCGAAGCGTCTTTTTCAGGCTTACCGGCCAACACGTCTCTCAATCCGGCGGGATCCGCACATTCGAAGAACGCCATCGGACTGATCGTCCGCTCGACTTTTTGACTCAATAGCGTGGCAGCCCTAATCATATTGAGCGAACTTAGCCCCAGGAGCGCGAAGGTATCCTGCATGCCAATCCCACGCAGATTCAGCACGCTCTCCAACGTATCGAGTATGATGCCGCCCAAAGCATCGCTGGCAGGCTCGAACGGCACGCCCATCTGATTTCTGTCCAGGTATTCCGGTACGGCCAGGGCTTGCCGGTCAACCTTGCCCGTTGCGCCGATAGGCAACTTTTCATGGAAAACGATTCTGCCCGGCACTGACCAGGAGGGTAAAAGCGCGGAGACAAACTCCCTCAACGCGCCGGCATCAACGTTTTCACGCAGCGTGCAGTGCGCGAGGATGACGCCATCGGCAGCAGCCCCCTGAACGGTACAAGCGCAGGACGAAACGGCGGGATGTTGCAAGAGCGCCGACTCGACTTCGCTCAGCACGACAAGATGCCCTGAAATTTTCACCTGATCATCTTTGCGCCCTGTGAAAACGATCTCGCCGCCCGGCAAAAAGTAGCCGTAATCCCCCGTCCGATACCACATTACACCGTCACATTCTCGGAACAGCACCGCCGTCTTTTCCGGCATATTGATATATCCCTGCGCCAGACAGGCACCGCTAATCCAAATCTCTCCCGGCTCATTGTCTTTTGCCGGCACGCCATCATCGTTGAGAATCGAGATGACGACATTATCGATCGGGCGGCCAAGATTCGGGTTTTCCGGCAAATGCGTTGCGGCGGAGTATCCAGCTTGCGTCACGACATGCGATTCAGACACGCCGTAGTGATTCCAGATGATCAGATTGGGCCGTTTGTTCAGCTCTTCACGCAGTTTCCTTGTGATCACCAGCGGCTCACCCGCCGTTACGATATGAACCAGAGTGTCGGGTAGCGTCGAAGGATCTTCAAACAGCGCGGAAAGCACTGAGACGGGTAGAAACAGGGTTGAAATTTCGCTATCGGTAATGCATTTGGCCACCGCTGCAGGATCGATGCGATCCTGTTCATCAATCAAAACGACGGTGCCTCCGGTCGTCAGCGCCGGGAACAGTTCCTGAAGATAGACATCAAATCCAAAAGAAGCGAACTGCAGCACGCGCCCTGTGCAGTCGATGCCCGAAGCCTGGTTATGCCATTGCACCAAGTTGCTGACGGTTTGATGGCACTGCATGATCCCTTTCGGTTTACCGGTCGTGCCCGAGGTATAAATGACATACATCGGTTCGAGCCAGTCAACATCGGCCTCCACTCGCGCCGGGGTCGCCTCGATATCTTCTTGAAAGATGATTTGTGACACTTTGTCCTGCCATGAGGCAGCATTTTCACGGTGGGTAATGACCGCTCGAGCGTTGGCGTCTTGCGCCATATAGTCGACTCGCGCAGCGGGAAATTCCTGATCGATCGGGAGATAAACCACCCCCGCTTTCTGTGCGCCGATAAGCGCAGCGATCAATGCCTCGCCCCGGGGAAGCGCGAGAAGAACGATATCGCCGCGGCCCAGGCCGGCTTGCTGTATCGCCCAAGCATAGCCATTCGCTTTGTCATCCAGAGCCGCATAGCTGACATGACGGCCATTGTGGATCAGCGCATCAGCCTCCGGGTTGCGCGCAGCGCAATCTTCAAATAACCGGAACACCGGGCGCGGGTCGGTATATGCGCAATGGCCGATGCCGCGATTATCCATGCCAGGTCGAAATACTGTATGGCTCATCACTTTCCTCCTAGGGGATCAATCAAAATTTTTGCAGTCAGCGCAATGCCTTCTTTAAGCTCATGAAAATAAAGCGTTTCGTTTACCGCATGCGCCTCCTTCAGGCTTCCACAGCCATAAATCACCGTCGGGACCCCCATTAATCGGGCGTAATGCCGCCCATCGCAGCTCACATTCCAGGCGCGAAACGGCGCTTTATGCCCGGTGAGCGCGGCAAGTGCAGTGATGAATGGGTTGTCCATAGGGATCAGGCAGGATTCGTTGCGCAATGCTGGCCAGGTTAATGAAAACCCTATGCCGGGCATATTTTCGACAAGCGCTGAAAAGAAGTGTTTAAGCCTCTCTTGCGTTCCCCCCAACCCCTGATGGGGCAGGAAACCGCAGTTACCGGATATTTTGCAGGAACGAGGCGTCGAGCCATACCAATCTCCCCCTTTAACTTCCCCCACATTAATCTGTAAGGCTCTCTCCCAATCGATGAATGCAGGAACGAGAACCTTTTCGCCGTCGAGGCGTTTCTCCAGATTTTTTAACTGACGAACCGCCTCCGTCGCGGCGTCAATTGCCGTAAACTCCGTTTCTTTCGCATCCCCCATATGACGGGCATGCCCGGTGAACTCGACCTCAAACGTCACGCAACCTCGGTGCCCTCTGAAGATTTCGCCGCCGGTCGGTTCCAGCACCAGACAGCAATCCGCCGGGCAGCCGCTGAGCGTGGAAGCCAATGCGCCGTTGCCGCCAATTTCCTCTTCTGAGACCAAATCGAGGGTCAATGCATGATCGGTATCGTTGCCCGATGCGACAAGCCAACGCAGCGCCTCAACGAACATGATGAGGTTGCCTTTGGTATCGACCGCGCCGCGGCCAACGATTCTGTCCTCGAAAATCCGGGCCGTCATGCCATCTTTAAACTCCGGTTGCAGCGGCACGACATCCACATGCGCATTGACAATAATGTGCCTTCCTCCAGGTTTTCCCGGCCGGTGGGCACGTAACAGCGAAGAGTGTGCGGAGAGCTTGGAAACCGGCTCGGGCGCACGTTCGGGATGCGACCAAAAGCTATCCGGCAGCGTCAACTCCGTCAGCGTAAAGCCGAGCGGTTCAAGCAATTCTTTTAGAAAAGGTCTGGCTCGCCACTCATTAGGCGACGTGGTATCGATACTGATATAGTCGGTAAGTGCGTCTGAAATCCGCCCTTTTTCCTCTTCAAACCAACGTTCGAATGTCCTGTGTGCTATCTGTGCCGCTTCATTCTCACAGAGATGCATAACTCCCTCTCCATCACGTTGTCAGGATGCGAATAGCTTTTCGGCTTGGCCCTTGCTTTGCGGTTCCAACGCCAGATGTATTTGTTCCAGCCAGGTCTGCAGGCGCATCGCCTGTTCCAATCCAACGATACTGTCGGGTTCATTCATACGAGCAGGTTTATCATCAATCGAGCGGGTCACGAATCGATAGACTTTACTCAGTTGATCCAGCGGTTCGGGGAAGTCCTGATTTGTATATGATTTCTGCAAAACCGTAGTTCGGTGACCGTCTTTGGGGTCGATGCGGCTGACGGTGACGCTGTCGCAATCCCAACGCGGCATATCGAAAGTAAAATGAACGATATAGCTGTCTTTCGCTCCCACCAAATGCGCGAACATTTCACGCCGGCGAGACATCCAGGTGAAGGAAGCATGCGCCGAAATAATGCAGCGGTCTTCGCTGATAAGTTTGCAATGCAATGAGTCGGCTATCGCATCTTCCGGGCGGTTAGAGAAATTGCTGTGATGCATAAACCCGCCGATGACGTCGATCTCGCGAATGCCGAAAGCAAAAGAGGCTAGGTCGAGAGGATGAATCGCTTCACTGAGCACCCCCATAGTCGGTCTGCAATCCCTTATTCTGTTTTTTCCCCAATAGAGTTGCACGCGAGCAGGCTTCAGTGTTTCCACAGTATTTCGCCACGCGAAAAAATCCTTAAACACGGGGCTGAAACGCTCCACAAGATTCATGGAGAAAATCTTGGCGCTCAACGCCGGTTCAAGCTCCTTTGCCTCATCCAAGGTTGCGGTCAGTGGTTTTTCACAAAGGATCCGAGGAATGTCGGCCTCGGTGAGCCGCTTCAAAATGCCGTGATGATGCTCTTCATTGACAGTGACAATTGCCGCCTCGAATCGATGATGTTTAAGCGCCTGTTCGACATCGTGATAAGTCGCCAGCACCCCATCGACTTGCCCAGTCATTTTGGGGTCTGCAATCACTATCTGCCTGAATGCATTTTTATGATTTTGATTTGAGTAATTGAGCACGGTATGCATTCTTTTTCCTGCAAATCCGTATCCGACAATAAGGATCTTGGATGTCATGTTTCTTTACTCCTATTCAGAGACGTTCTAAATGTGGTATCAGCAAGCCTGCTCTCTGGGACGTATCACCAACTCAGACACTTCAACATGGGAAGGCCGCGAAAGGCACCACAGCACAGCCTGGGCAATGTCGTCAGGGACTAAGGACTGAAAAGCAGCGAACAGCGGTTCCTGCATCTCGGGATTGCTGCGATAGAAAGTCTCGCCAAAACGGGTTCCCTCAATATAGCCGGGCGTCAACAGGGTCACTCGCATCGCCGCTCCTTCTTGACGCAGGCGCAAGCGAAAATCTTCTTGAAGACGGCTAACGGCCGTTTTCGCCGCTGCGTAGATATCATTTCCCGGCGTAGGGCTAGGGCGGCGGCTGGCGACGGAGCCAATGGTGAGCAGATGCTCACACTGAGGAGCGTATTTACAAGTAGCACTCATGACATTCACCGCGCCCATGACACTGGTATCGACAATCTCTTGCCAGTAGGCGTGATACTCAGGGGAAAATGGCGCATAGGCTCCGGTGGCTGCGCAATTAATGACGGCGTAAATTTCGCCGTGCGGCGCGTTAAAAACGCTATTGACGGCTTCCGACCGCCGCACATCACAAGATAGCCACTGGCCGGCCTTTGCCTCGGCTGGAGGTTCGGTACGCGATGCGCAAACGGTATGATATTCTCCGCTCAACGCCTTGATTATCGCCAGCCCCGTACCCGAGCTACCGCCAAAAATCACAATCGTCTTTTTCATTTTTCCTCTTAGCCTCATGCCCTCGTTCCGTACAAAAGGAAGCAGCCTTTCAGTCCGCTTCCTTTTGCGCGCCCGCGGAATAACATTGAACATCGTTGCTGTCTGAAAACCTGGTTGCTGACGTGTGGCGCATCGCCACCAGCAGCAAGCCAGCTGCCAACAGGACAAATACGGCGTCTGAAAGCCAAAATATCGTCATCCACCCTTGCGTCAGCGCCCAACCGCCGACAATAGGGCCAGCCGCAAATCCCAGAAGATAAAGATTGGTTAACGCATAATAAGTGCCTTTAGCCCCCTCCGGAGCGATACGATCAACGAGAATAGCGGATAACGGAAACAATACAGCTTCACCGATACCGACAAAGACCACTGCGCAATAAAACAGAAGATCAAAGTGTTCACCCGCAATCGGCGCAGCAAAGCCGATCAGCGCACCGGAAATGACAAAGCAGGCACTGCCGATATAAACACGCTTGATTTTCGATATCGAAGACAATAGAGAAACAAAAATGGCCTGAGTGACAATTACCACAACGCTGTTTATCATAACGGTGAATGAAATTATTTCGGCAGGGTTTTTCAAACTCAACACGGTGATATACTGATAGAACGTTGTATCGTAATGAATAAAGACATATGCCAGAACAATTTCAGACGCCAATAAACAGAGGAAGATTTTATTCTTAATCGCCTGCTTATACTCTCTGACAACCTTATCCTCAGGATGAATAACTTTGTTATTGTTAAAAAACAGGATAACGAAAATGGCCATAGCCAGAAAAACCACACCAGCCACCAAAAAGTTTGCGTTGACATTTTTGAGTCCTATCGTCATTGAGAACAGCGGGCCGCATGCCGCCCCTGCATTAACAAAAAGATAGGTCAACTGAAAGGTCTTGAACAGCATCCCTTTGTCTAAAATATTATCGGAAAGATACGTTTTCATTGGGCTTTCAAATGCACCTCGCCCCGTAGAAATAACCAGCAATCCGATAATCGCCCACATCGGAACGTTAGCGAGCCCGATGATGATGAAGCCGATGCATTGCAGAACAAGCCCGCTGAAGATGCTATTCCTGGCACCTACCCCCCGGATAATTACGCTGCTGAAAAGAGCCACGGTGGCATTAAGCAATAAGACTGCCGTGAATATTGTCCCTACGGCAAGATGCGTCATACCATATTGTTTCACCATCAAAATGGTCAAGAGCGGCCACGCCATAAAATAGGCGAAGCTGTTAATCATATACAACGCACAGCAATTACGTGACAGCATCCGTCCTTCTCTGATGGCAAGCGACGATGCTTGATTATTGGCTTCAGTCATAAACATCCCTTGCCGCTATTCAGCAGATAGCATTCACGTCCGATGACTCGCCAAGAAAAGTACAGAGACGCCCCGTCAAAGCGTCAATCTCTTTGACAAGTATTATCTCATTGACAAAATCATCACTAAAACGGCATTCCAAGCTCAACCGCCCCTTATTTATATTAAAGTACACCGAAAGACCGCTATTCACGACATCCCACGGGATATGATTGTCAATCCGACTTTCTCTCCATTTATCCCCTGACTGACAAATATCTTTCCAATGAGTTTGGAAATAAAACCGCACTTCAATCACCTCTTTGAGTTCAGCCTGTATGTCACATTCCTCTGCGATTGACATCAGGTCGTCCGATGAGCAAGAGAGATGACTAAGGTGCGAATAATGCAGCGTGACGAATTCCTCGAATGAAACATTGTCCTGCACGAAAAAAGGCAACGGTTCAACAAGATATGCCATTTTTCCCTCAGCGCCGTAATCATGTCGTTTATCGACCATATTGCTGAAACCGCAAAAACCCAGTCCACGCGTCAGACTCCGCATCTCCCAGGCGCAACGCAGTGAGAATGCATACCCACGCTTGCGACATGCCGTATCGATTTGCGTGAAATCGAAAGTGTCTGAGATCACTTTAGAGACGGATTTCCCATGGCGACGCGCAAACGATGAATTGCTGACATGGATCCCGCTATTTGCTACGGTTCTAAAATAGCGCCTGTAATAGTCAACGGATTCCTGAGCCGAGATGCCATCCCGGCCCAGCGTTTCACTTCGACAAACGGATGAATACGCATTCCCTTCGTTCAAGGAGCGGTCGATGAAGGAGAAAAACAATTTTGCCGAACCGCCATCCCAGACCGCGTGATGGAACAGACAATAAAGAAGATGTTTCCCTCCCAGCAGCCGGAAAGTATGCGGCCGCAAAAGCACCTCTTTATGAGGTTCGAAGCCATCCCACGTTAAGGCGTCAATCACATGGATAAGGGCCAAATCGTCTTCATCAACGTAAACTTTGCCATGATGCTGAACGGTGAAACTTTCGCAAACCTGCGAGCGCGCGTTTTCTTCGCCAATAAACAGTTCCGGATGAATATTCAAGAACTTTTTAAAATGCGAGGTAAAACCTGATACATCAACATTCTCCTTGAATATCAACGCAACCGAGATGATATTTTCCCTATCCCCAGGAATAGCGTTATCCCGTTGCAACAGCACCGACTGCGAAGGATAAATGCGATCAACCGACGGCGCCATGCGATTGTCGCGCTTATGGGTATATTTCATGGTCGCCAGACTGCCTGCGACATTGGCAAAGGTTCTGTCTTTAAACAATTGCCTTAAAGAGTAACGCACATCAAACTCACTGTTAATTAACCTTACAAGGTTAATGGCTCTGAGAGAATCCAAGCCGCACTCGAACAGCGGCATATCCCTATCCGGCATATCCCAGCCCTGATCCACGCCGAGAATGCTTTTGCACAAGGCGTCAAAACGCCGGTTGAATGCATCATCCTTACTATTTTCAGGCGGACAAACCGTGCCGGACAGTGCTTTCGGTGAACTTTCCGGCATCAGGCCGTCCACATTTACCGGCGGCTGACAAACAAACGAAACAGGGAAATCCGAAGGTTTAATGTCACTTAACGAATTCATCAACGAGTCGATGAAACGCAGCGTCTGCGGATGGCCATAGCCATTAAAAATAACCTCGATACAATCATCGTACTCTTGTACTTCAATGCCACACTCCGCGCGCGGCCGGGGGTTGTAAACCTCACCGGGAGAACGCGTTAGCGACGGGCGTTGATAATTTACCGCCGTGAAAAGGAACGCAATATTGACGTTTTCTTTGGCCAACAAAGCGGAAAGCGGCATATTCGGGTGATCGAGGATGTCGGCAATAAGCTCTTCGCTCACATAACGGCAAAGCGCGGAAAACGCAGAGATACCGTTCAGTCTGACAGCAATCAGCGAGCTATTAACCAAACAGCCGATCATTCGACTGACCTGCGGGACATTACGGTTCGCATTTGGGAAAAGCACATTGAACTCAGCACGTCCGGCTTCGCTCTGATAGTGAAAAATCGCCATTGATAAAAACCACGATGTAACGGACAAGTTATGCTGGCGGCACCATTTTCTGAGCCGAAGAACATTTTCTTCTTTAACGCGTAAAATACGCTGAAACTCTGGATAAGAAGCAGAAAATGGCGCTTCCTCCGTAAAGGTCAACGCCAACTGACTTGCCTTTTCCTTCAGCACGCTTTTGTCATATTCGAATGCGAGCTTCGTGTATTGGTAATACTCTTCTAACGTACAAGGCGAAAGAATAACGGGTTTGTCGTCACGGGAAAGCAACTGCTCCCGTATGAGCCCTAAAGATAAGCCATCTATTATTATGTGATGAAAAATAAATAGCAGTTCCCCCCCGTTCTTCCGCTTTATAAACAACACGCGGAAAAGATATCCATCTTCAAGATCAAATGGCTTATCGATCGCCTTAATCGCCTGTTCCTCGGTTACCGTCTTGAAAAGGGCCGGCGTTGTCATTATCCTCTCTGCCGTTAACGTCTGACATAAGCTATAGGATAATACGCCATCGTTAAAATACAGGTTTGATCTGAGAATTTCGTGCTCATCCAGCAAACCGACAAATTTTTCAAGCATCTCATTGATGGCTAACGAAGTCTCACATTGTATAATCAGCGGAATGTTATACGCGCCAGATCGCGTTTCAGAAACAGATTCGAAATAAATTCCTTTGCAAGTAGGGTTAACGACCTCAATACGTTTACGCACTCTTCCACCTGGCAATTCAATACACGCCGATGCCTCCCTGCCGTTCTCGATAACATCTTCAGGCGTTTCATACTCGGCGATAATTTCAATCTTGCCATTTTTACCGCTGAGTACACGGCTGCCATTCTCGCTTTTGTTGATATCCATTCCGATGGGATAGCAGCGTATTGAATGAACGCCATGCTTAAATGTTAACGTTCTGGCCAGTGCCTTCAGAGATGGCGTTGTCATGATATCGCGAACTTTTATCGGCGGCTCCGCCACCTGTCTGAGCACGCCGGAGAAAGCGACGATCTCAAGCGAGTCCAGGGAAGGTACGGTTTCGCCCTCGTCCGCAGTCATCAAGCCTGCGCTGATGACACCCGCAATCCCTCTAAGCGCATCGACGGTCATGTCGAAAAATGTTTTCGCCTGTACGGTATGGCTAACTGCGGGAAGCTGCGTCGTTAATGAAGTGCGATCAATCTTGCCGCTGTTATTCAATGGAAATGCCGATAAATAAACAAACTGGGTTGGTATCGAATAAGCGGGGAGCTTACAAGCGGCCTGTTTCCTCAAAAAGGCGGTGAAGTGAGGATCGGCTTGGCGCCGATGATCGCTGAGAACGACAAAAACAACGAGATCTTGGTTAACTAACTTTGCCACAACCTCTTTTATTTCCGACATATCTCGAAACGTGCGCTCTATCTCTCCGAGCTCGATACGGTTGCCGCGATACTTGATCTGATCATCTGTTCTGGAAACAAACGCCAACGTCCCATCGGCCTCTTCCGTCACAATGTCTCCTGTGCGATAAGCGCGTTGACACCCGGCATCTGCAGTTAAACGAAGAAAGGAATTCTTCGTGGCCCCTTCATTATTGATATACCCCGCCCCTACACAGATACCTTTAAGAATCAGTTCCCCAGCTCTGCGTTGAGCATCCTCATAAGAAACTTCGAAGTAAACTCCCGGGATCGGTTTTCCGATCGGTATTCGCCCCTTTGTAAGATCCTCGTCGCTTATTTCATGCCAAAATGCAACATCCGCGCACTCTGTCGGGCCGTAAGAGTTAATGAAACGCGTGTTAACGCCATCACGGCGCAACTGAAGCAGCGTCTGCGAGTTAATCGCTTCGCCCCCCAGGACAACTGTCTGTATTGAAGCAAGGCTATTTTTTGATAAATTCTCCACAATCAAGGAGAAAGCACTGGGCGCACAATTTATCCACTTAAATGAATGGCGATTGACTTGCTCACGAATATTCTGCGGATCAAAAACCAAACCATCAATAAAATGCAGCACACTGCCACTCATCATGCCGATAAAAATGTTTTTCTGCGTCAAATCGAACGACAATGAGCTGACAATTAAGCAACGCTCACCCGGCTGTGGGTCAATGAGCCGGCGATACCATTTCAACGTATTGTCAAAACTTTCATTATAGACAGCCGCGCCTTTTGGCACACCGGTAGATCCCGAAGTAAAGATGATATATTGTAAGGAATCAGGGGCGGGAGAATGAATATTCGATATCGGGTTCGCACTGTCTAAACCAGCAATATCCAAAATATCCCCGATAGAATCCTGAATTATACTTTTTGTTTTCCCATCAACGCAGATGACTTTCTTCCCGCTGAGCGTATTCAGCATCAATGAAATCCGCTGCTCAGGTAATCCCTTGTCGACAGGAACATAGGGTATACCGGAAACCGCACTGTAAAACATCACGGCACAATGAAAAAAAGGGTTCTGAACACAGATTACCAGTGCTTCAGGTCGATATGGCAGTGCATTGACAGCCGCTGCGATACCCGCCATTTTAACAGCAAGCATGCGATAACTGTAATGCGCTCCGTTATACTCCATAAACGTCTGGTTGGCATGCAAAGAAAGCGCCGAAAAGATATTTTCGGATATATGAGACATATTCAGAACCCTTCTCAAGTTAAGACAGCGTTTCCATTCTTTGCCTGGTTGCAGAACGCATCACGCAGTCAGACGTAATCAGGAGTTCCGAGTAGGGATCAAGCGCGCATGTTGTCGTCGCATCACCTAACACTTTGCCTATGGCATATTTCTTCGCTATGTCACAAAGCAGATCAACGGCGATCGCATCTTCCAGCGCCACGCCGGTCGAATCAAAAATCGTTTGACGGTTCTGATGGCCGTAATAATTCTCCCTAGCTACCGTGAGATCCTTAAGTTCAATACAAACATCCGCGCCAGGCGTTTCACCAGAAAAGACCTGACACTCCCCTTCCACTTTCGCCTGCTCATAAAAGTCAGTGACGACAAAGGCAGTTTTCACCAGTGTACCGGGAAGCTCCGTTTTCCCAGGAAAATCAGCACCGACAGCGTTAATATGCACATCCCGTTTTAAATTTTCCCCTGAGAGCACCGGGGCGGACCCGACGGGATTGGTGGTTGCGGTACAGATGATATCGCTGCGCTTTTCAATCTCCTGAACATTGGCCGGAGAAATTTTTATGCCAAGGAACGCCAGCCTTTCATTGATAGTTTCTTCGGCATAAGGGTCAGTATCATGAATAAGAATTTCTTCAAATTTGAAAATTCGCGACAGTGCATGCGCCTGAGTCACCGCCTGCGCTCCGCAACCGATGAGGCCAAGCACCCTGGAATCCGGCTTTGCCAAAATACGACTCGCGACGGCGCTGGCCGCGCCAGTGCGCATTGCCGTCAAAAGCGCGCCGCCGGCAACCGCTTTAGGCTTACCGGTTTGAAAATCAAAGGTGACAATCACGGCATCGATGGTCGGCGTCTGATGATTAACGGGATTATCAGGGAAATAACTCACCAGTTTGAGCGTAACATTACTCTCCCCATCATGAACGGGCATCCATTCGATAAGATTTCTGCCAGAGGTAAAACCTGCGCGCGCACTGAGTTGCGCTCCCGCCGCGTCAAACATCCGGAATCCCTTCTCGATATTATCGATCAGCGCATCCATGAATTTATCGGCGGTAATTGCATTAATAGTACGAGCAACTTCACTTTCAGATATAACGTACATACTCATCCTCATTCACATGAAAAACACGTAGTAAGTTGGATCGATAGTTCGGTATAGCTTTATCAGTGTCAGGCAGTAAGAAGTACTTTGTAACGTTATGATTTTTATTAACCCAGGCGTATGGCGCCCCCACCGGCTTTTATTTCTCTCATGCTCGCCACAGCGTTGTAAAATCTATCCTAGGTCGGAAATGCGTGTACCATTGCATAAATAAAAATGGATAGTCAACAATTTTTAAACAAAAGCAATGCACTTTTCGAAACACTGCCAACTTCGATAATTTAAAAAACAATTTTAAAATCAATATGATAAAAAATAACATCAAAACATCGCCCCATAACCATCAACATGCAGCCACTCTTACCTTAAAACCATTGATTAGATTGATTTTATTATGAGTTTTAATCTCAAAACACAGCCATTTAAAGGGACAATACTCTACTACAAATCAAGAAATCGGGCGAAACGTCCAATTTTAAAAAGATATTATTAGTTTTTACATAAATTAAAATCGAACAGTTACGCAAAGAAAATATAACAGGAAACCTTCATCAAACCTTCACAATCATGCCCTCCCAGCTCATCGCCGACACGGAGATGAAATTAATATTTATATATCAATAGCATATAAAAAACACCAGGACTCAGAGCTCTATAGTTCACCTACCAATTAATAATTCATAGTTATGATTAACAACCAACCCAACACCAAACCCAAGCAGAATAAATTTAAAAAAACAATAAAAATCAAAAAATTAAAAAATAAATACAAAAACATCTGTGCTGAATCACGGAAGGAGTTAAATTTACTTATAAGTTATGTTTGACTTATCATGATTTTTTATGTAAAGGTTACCAAACTGTAGAATCTCGATAATATCGATTAACAGTTGCTGCTATAGGTTAAAAATGGATTTTTCCGTAGGACATTGTCTTTTGAAACAGAAAGAAGGTGGTGAAATCATTTAATATTTTCACAACCAGTCAGGAATCATCACTGTGAAATGCTGAAACGCGTATTAGCGGATATACCCCAGAGCCTTAGCGATCAAATAACAGGAGCCAATCCCCATGGATTATTCCCATTCAGTACCGGAAAAAACGACAGACTGGACCTCGCATGAGGTCAGTTCTAAAGCCTGGATGAGCATACGAGACGCCGATTTACTTGAGTCGCTTCTTATCGGCCTCAGCAAACAAAAAAAGAATGCGCCATTGCGAGTTATCGAATGGGGATGCGGGCGTTCCACGCTTTGGTATGGCAGATTTCTTGAGCACAGCGGTATTCCCCATCAGTGGCTGGGGCTTGAACATAATCAATCCTATTTCGAGTCCGCCATTGCTGAAGAATTTATCTCAGATCCCGGCACGCGTATCATCCATTGCAATAACCTGACCGGCGCGCCTGCACACCCATGGAACGGGGGAACAGAACGGGTGGTGGCGTTATTCGATCACGGTGCGGTAGCCCCGTTTGAAAGCCAGCTAATTTCCGATCGGGAGGTCAACATGGACGCTTATGTATCCCTGCCCGCAAAATGGAACTTTCACTGCGATCTCGCCATCATTGACGGACGTAAACGCCGCAGATGCACCCTTGAAGCCCAAAAATTGATCGGCGATACCGGCATTGTTTTCCTGCATGACGCTTGGCGTGAACATTACCAAAGCGCTTGGCCAGCCTTTAAATATAGCCGCCGGATAGGTGATGAGTGGTGGATTGGCATTAATCATGATGCGGACCTCACCAAACTGTTCCCATGGCATGCATTCGATAACCACGCCTCACGGGGGTAACCCACGTAGACGGTTAACGTTTATTTTCAGCTACCCTGGCTGATGTGAATCTTCGTATTGGATCTGGAATTGATGAAATTCCGGAGTAAAGCTAAATCATTCGGCGCCTCGCTGCAACGAGGCCTCTTTCAGAGTGACGAAAAATGAATCCTGAACAGTTCGGTTCTATCGCCGTAGTTGGACTTGGATATGTTGGACTGCCACTTGCCGTTGAGTTCGGAAAAAAATATAAGACTTTAGGTTACGATATATGCAAACAAAGGATCTCTTCACTGCGTGACGGGATTGATCATACCCGTGAAATACCGAAAGAGGATCTGTTCGCCGCAAAAGGGCTCAGTTTTACCAACGAAGCATCTTCACTTGGCGAAGCGGATATTATCATCGTTACCGTTCCCACACCTATTGATAAAGCAAACCGTCCAGATCTCAAACCGTTAATTAGCGCTTCGCAAATGATTGGCGGCATAATGAAACATCAGTGCCTGGTCATATATGAAAGTACAGTGTATCCTGGATTAACAGAAGAAATTTGTGTTCCCGAACTGGAAAAATACTCCAACGGCAAACTCAATCAAGACTTTTTTGTCGGCTATAGCCCGGAACGCATCAATCCTGGAGATAAGACGCGTCAACTCAAAGATATCGTTAAGATAACCTCAGGTTCAACTCCGGAGATCGCGATAAAAGTGGATGCGCTATACGCCTCTATTGTTGAGGCAGGCACCCATATGACCTCATCGATAAAAGTCGCGGAGGCGGCAAAAGTCATTGAAAATACGCAGCGAGATTTGAATATTGCCCTGATCAACGAATTATCCATGATTTTCTCAAGGCTTGAGATCGACACGCATGAAGTCTTGAATGCGGCGGCGACCAAGTGGAACTTCATTCCGTTCAAGCCTGGACTGGTCGGCGGTCACTGCATTGGAGTAGATCCTTACTATTTAACCTTCAAAGCGGAACAAGTCGGTTATTATCCTGAAGTTATTCTGTCCGGCCGACGTATCAATGATACGATGGCCGTTTACCTTGTGAGCGAGCTAATAAAAAAAATGGTCAATCGAGACATTTCTATCTCGGCAGCCAGAACGCTTATTATTGGCTTCACCTTTAAGGAAAACTGCTCTGATATTAGAAATACGAAAGTGATCAATATCTATAGAGAATTAAAAAAATACAGTATTGACGCGGACATTCTGGACCCCGAAGTCAGCAGCGATAGCGCATGGGCTGAATATGGCGTCAAGGTTCATAACCAGATTGAACCCGGGAACGGCTACGATGCAGTGATATTAGCGGTCCCTCACAACAATCTCATGTCAATGGGAGTTGAGGGGATTAGACGTTATCTTCGCAATGAAAACTCCGTACTGTTCGACGTCAAGGGAGTTTTGGATCCTACTCTCAGCGATTTAAGACTTTAAACTGGGGCCGCAGAATCCAGACCCCACCCATGTGCTGTTTGCAGTTTAAGGATCAAGAAATGGAAACAAACTATATCATCAATAATGCGCAGGCCGGCTACCCGACACGTAAAGTGGTATCCAAACTTGCGCAATGCCATCAAAAAAACCTGGTTGAAGATGGATACACCATCATCCACAATTTATTTACCGAGCAACAGTTAACCGATTTTTCGTCTGCTCTTGGCGTACTCGAAGAAAACGAGCGCCATCTCGACGATCCGATGTACAAAAACAATACAGATTCGATTTACCTTCGCTGGCTTCTAACGAAAGATCGGCGTTTCTGGCCTTTTAATTCCCATCCCGAGCTTATCGCTCTCGCACGCATGGCATTGGGGCCGCAGATCCAATTAGATGACGCCGATGCGCGCATCACTTTCGCCGATGTCATCGATGGGACCGGTTGGCATATTCATTTGCGCACGGTACCGGATCCCTTACCGCCATTTTTCTGTTACCCGCACGCCCTGCACCACCTATTATACCTCGATAACATCACAGAGCGGGAAGGCGGACTGTGCGTTTTGCCCAGCTCGCACAAAGACAACTCGATTAAGATTGAGGCGAATAGCCACCACAGTATTGACGGCGAGCGCATCCTCTACCCTGAACGAGGAGATGTCGTGCTCATGCATGCCAATTTATGGCACCGCGCGGTTAAATCTCAGCGCGGCGGAAAAAAACGCCGCCTCATGCTCGGTGCCTTTTCTCCCAGCTGGCTTAATACACATTATGAGGTCGGTAAGCGCGGAGAACATGACTGGCGTAAAGCGTATGCGATGCAAAGCGACACTGACGAACACCAAGAGTTCGCAGGCTATTTTTCCTGGGCCTGAGCCCAAGGCAGATGGAGCAGCAGGCCGCTATCCTCAATCGGCCATTCGCTGAAACGCTTGCCGAGCGCGCGTTTTACCGCTCCCGCAGCACCCGATCGATCAACCCCCAGGCCGCCGCTTCGTCGGCGGTCATAAAGCGATCGCGATCCAACACCCGCTCCACCTCTTCGTAGCTGAGGCCGCAATGTTTGGCGTACAGCCGGATCACCGTGTCTTTGGTGCGTTTCATCTCTTCAGCATGAATCAAGATGTCGGAGGCCTGCCCCTGAAAGCCGCCCAGCGGCTGGTGCACGTGCAGGCTGGCGTTGGGCAGCGCCATGCGGTGGCTCGGCTCTCCGGCCATCAGCAGGAACGAGCCCATCGAGCGCGCGGTGCCCATGCACAGCGTATGCACCGGCGCGCGGATATACTGCATGGTGTCGTAAATCGCCAGCCCGCTGGTGATCACCCCACCCGGCGAGTTGATGTACAGGTGGATCGGTTTCTCCGGGTTTTCCGCTTCCAGAAACAGCAGTTGGGCGCACAGCATTTCGGCCACGTCGTCGTTGACTTCGCCATTGAGGAAAACGATCCGGTCGCGCAGCAGGCGCGAATAAATATCAAAGGAACGTTCTCCCCGGCTGGTCTGTTCCACCACCATCGGGACGAGCATCATCTTCTCACGCATCGGTGAACTCCTGGGTTGGCAAAAGGGAAATGAATTTAACGCGTCAGGCGGCGAGCATCATCGTCACCGAACCGTCATTGGCGGCGTCAAGCTGGTGGATAATCCGCAGCAGGCTGCCGCCAGCGGCGTCCGGCACTATCTGCAGCGTCACCACGCTTTCAAGGAACGGCGGCCGGTCGTCACGCAGACGGTAGCTCACCGCTTCGCCCGGCGTGGCGGCCAGCGGTTCGGCCTGCGCCAAATCCCCCGGAGGCAGCCACTGCTCGCGCAGCTCGGGAATGCTGAGCGCTCGCCACACTTTTTCCGGCGGCGCATCGAGCGAATACTCCAATATCAGCCGATCGCGCGGCGGCTGCTCAGCCTGTTTGTTCATTGATCCATATCCTTCAGCAAGGTTTGCAACGCGTCGATGCGCGCCGGCCACCAGGCGCGATACTTCGCCAGCCAATCGGCGATCTGCGCCAGCCCTTCCGGGTCGACCTGGTAATTGACGTAGCGCCCCTGCTTCGTCTCGCGCACCAGCCCGGCATTGCGCAGCACCGCCAGGTGTTGCGACATCGCGGACTGGCTGATGGGCAGCCCTTCGCGCAGCGCGCTGGCGTTCATGCTGCCGAGGGCGAGCTTGTCGAAGATGGTGCGGCGAGTCGGATCGGCCAGCGCCTTGAAGATGTCATTTTCGTTCATACAAATACATTAGTATTCACTTATGTATTATGCAAGCGCCAGGGCAGGATTTTTGCGCAAAGCGAGACTCCGCGCCGGGGCACGGAGCCGATAGAGGAGAAATTACAGCGGTTTATTGCAAACGGGCGTGGTCAGCGCGGATTGCCCGGCCTGCGCCCCTTCCTGCGCTTCGAGCGCGAGGCGCGCCAACGGCATGTCTTCGTGGTAGCGCGCCTCGGCGCTCAGGCTTTTCGCGTAGCGGTTGTACTTCCACCAGGCGTAGCCGAGGAACACCACCAGCCCGCCGACGTTATAGAACACGATGGTCATGATGCTGGCGCCGGTCGGGAACGTCGAGGCGAAGAAGCCGACGGTGAAGATGGCGATCAGCACGCTGACGATGGCGATGCCCTGCAGGCGCGAGCCCATTTTGAAATCGCGCGCCACCCGGTCGTACTTCAGGCGCAGATTCAGATAGGCCAGCATGATGAACAGCGGCGGCAGCATCGAGGCCGCGGCGGTCATGTTGATCAGCGTGTTCATCAAATCCTGCACGCTGCTGGAACCCAACGTCGGGATCAGCATCAGCGGGATGACGATGAAGAACTGGATCCAGGCGGCGCGCGTCGGCACGCCGTGCCGATTCAGACGAATGGTTTTCTCGCCGAAAATGCCCTTCGGGATCTCGGTGAAGAAAATCTTCACCGGCGCCGCCGTCCACATCAGCAGCGAGCCGAACATGGCGGTGAAGGAGACGATGCCGACAAAGCGGTTCATCAGCACCGTCGGCAGGCCGAAGTGCGCCGACAGGCCTTCGAACACCTGCACCGTGCCGCCGGTGAAATGCAGGTCAGCGCGGTGCACGAACACGTTGATCAGCAGCGAAGACACCGAATACAGCACGCCGATGAACAGCCCGGAAACGATGATCACCTTCACGAAGGCGCGGCTGCCGCCTTTCACATCGTTCACGTACACCGCCACGGACTCCGCCCCGCCCGCCGCCTGGAAGATCCAGGCGGTAATGCCGAGGAACGCCCAGTTGAAGTTCGGCGTCATCGCCTGCACGTTGATCGGGTCGGCCGGCTCAATGCCGCCCAGCACCGCCGCGCCCGCCAGAACGATGTAGGAAAACGTCAGCAGCAGCATCAGCGACGAGGTCACCGAGGTCATCGGCCCCAGCAGTTTTGCGCCGCTGTTGGAGATGCAGGTCGAGAAGGCGAACAGGAAGATGCTGATGATCGCCGTGGTCAGCGGGGTAAACACGTAGTCATAGCCCAGGAACGCGTAAGAAGCGTAGGCGATGACGCGCGGCAGCAGCGCGGTGAAGAAGAACAGGTTCACGAACCAATAGGTGTAGGCGGTGATAAACGCCCAGCGCCCGCCGAGCGCGCTTTTCACCCAGGCATAAACGCCGGCCTCGGAGTTGCGGTTGAGCGAGACGAACTCGGCGATGATCAGGCAAAAGGGAATGAAGTAAATGATCGTCGCCACCAGGAACACCGGCGACGAGGCGACCCCGAGCTGAATATTATTGTTAATCACGTTGTTGAAACTGAACACTGCCGCAAACGTCATCGACAGCAGGCCAAACTTGCCGATGGTGTTTCTGTTCGACGCAGCCATAGAGATTCTCCGAATGGTGTAGGGGACTTCGGTTTGTTGTTATCGATCGGCGGGCGCGCTATTTGTTAACAAAATAGCTGTCTTCCACCGTCACTTTTAAAATGACTTTTTTTACCTTGCCGCTTTCTGTGAAGCGGTGAGCCTGGTGATTTTCGAAGATCGCCACGTTGCCTTTGCCGACCCGGCGTCTCTCGCCTTCGCCGCTGAAAAACTCGCGGTCGGTTTCGTCCTGATAGGGCGCCACCGTCGTCAGCGCCCGTTTGTCGGCCACCTCGACGGTCTCTTCCCCCTCAAGGTAATAGTGCACATCGAAGTAACGGCGATTGCCCTCCAGCCAACCGTGCTGGCAGCCGGCGCCGACGCTCAGCCGATACGTCAGCGAGTCGCCGATCGAATGGCACACGTTCGGGCTGATGCGATCGACATTGGCGATCGCCTCCATGCAGCGCAGCCACTTCTTGCCGCTGTGATAGATGCGCTGGAACTCCGCCAGGGATTCGAGAATGATCATGCGTTTTCCTCCGCAGACTGCGGGTGATGGTGAGCGGGCGCGAAGTCATAACCGGCGAGCGCGGCGCCCTGCGTTTGCCGCCCGTCGAACGGCACCAGCGTGAAGCCGTAGCTGAACGGCGCCAGATAGACCCGGTGGGTATCCAGCACTTCGGAGCCCCAGGAGTTGGAGCCGAGGCCGAGGATCTGGTCGTCCAGGTTCAGCGTCAGGCAGTCGCTCGGTTCCAGCTCGTTGATGTGCTGGGCCTGGTGCAGCATCTCGGCGCTGTAGGGCCACAGGCTGAAATTGATCGGCCGCCGCGGCTGGATGAAGATCCCCTTGCCCGCCGCGTCCTGCAGGCTCAGCCAGCGCACGTCCTGCCGATTGCCGTTGTCCTGCGGGAACGGATAGTGTTCGAACAGCGCGTCGGCGCGCTGCCGGTAGTGGCCGATCAGGTTGGCCCGGCAGCTGTCACGGTAGTTCTCGCCCGGCCCGCGGCCGTAGTATTCGACCTGCTCGAAGCGGCGGCTGATGCCGAAATCGAGGCCGATTTTCGGGATAATCTGGCGGAAATCGCCGTAAGGCTCACCGGCCAGATCCAGGCTGACGTAGCCCTGCGGGGAGATGCGCCAGCGGTAGGTGCAGCGCATGCCAAAGTCGAACACCGGCGGCGCGATCAGGCTGTGCACCTCGATCAGCAGATCGTCCCCCTGCCAGTGTCGGCTGAGGCGGCGGAAATGCTGTTGCATGATGGGGAAGTGATACGGCAGCCAAATCCCCTCATATTCCTGTTTATGGTTATCGATCACCGGTTTGAAGAAGGTGATGCGCGGCGCGCGCCCCACCATTTCTTCATCGTCTACCCGCCACGACAGCAGTTCGCCGCTCAGCAGCGAGAACGCCAGCTGGAACCGGCCGCCGCTGACGAGCAGCCGATGATTTTCCTCGCGGCATTGCAGCGCCGGCGCATCGGCCAACGGTGGAGCCGGTAGCCGCGTCGCCGCCCGGCGCAGATGCTGATAATGTCCCAGCCGCTGGCCGCTCTCGCTGTAGCGGGTGGCGCTGTCTTTATGCACCGCCACGTCGATCAGCGTTTCCCCCTGCCCCAGCGCCAGCACCGGCAGGTGCATGTCTTCACTCTCGCCCGGCTGCAGATGCGGCAGCTTGAATTCGTAACTCGCCACCTGGCGGCCGTCGGTCTTGACGCTGACCTTCAGCGTGATGTCCGCCAGCGAGCTGAACCAGTAGCGGTTTTTCACCCGCAGCACGTCGCCTGCGCCTTCTTCCGCCGTCACTTCCACCGGGCACAGCACCTGCTGATATTCACGCAGGCCGGGGCCGGGGCGCTGGTCCGGGTAGATCAGGCCGTCCATGCAGAAGTTGTAGTTGTTCGGGTAGTCGCCGTAATCGCCGCCGTACTGGTAGCGCTCGCGCCCCTGCTCGTCGTGGCTCAGCAGACCGTGATCGCACCATTCCCAGATATAGTGCCCCTGCAAACTGGCGTGACGGTTGAACACCGACTGGTATTCGAACAGCCCGCCGGGGCCGTTGCCCATGGCGTGGGCGTATTCACACAAAATGCGCGGTTTGGGGTGCGGGTATTCACCGAAGGCGTTCATCATCGCCACGCGGGAATACATGGTGCTGATCACGTCGGTCACTTCGGCGTCACGGTCTTCTTCGTAGTGGATGAGGCGGGTCGGATCGAGCGCCTTGCAGCGCCGGGCCATGGCGCGAATGTTGCACCCGTAGCCGGACTCGTTGCCGAGCGACCAGATGATGATCGACGGGTGGTTTTTCTGCGCCGCCACGTGGCGCTCGATGCGCTCGACGTAAGCCTGCTCCCAGCGCGGATCGTCGGTAATGCGGCTCAAATCGCCAACGTTGGCAAAGCCGTGGCTCTCCAGATCGGTCTCCGCCATCACAAACAGGCCATAGAGATCGCACAGCTCGTAAAAACGCGGATCGTTGGGATAATGGGCGGTGCGCACCGAGTTGATGTTGTGCTGTTTCATCAGCACGATGTCGCGCTCCATCCGCGCCATATCGACGGCGCGCCCTTTTCGGTGATCGTGATCGTGGCGGTTGACGCCGTGCAGTTTGAGGTAACGCCCGTTGACGTACATCAGCCCGTCGCGCACCGCGATCTCGCGGAAGCCCACCCGCTGCGGCACCACGCCCAGCAGGTTGCCGGCGCCGTCATACAGGCTGAGCAACAGCTGATACAGATAGGGATTTTCCGCATTCCACTGCTGCGGGCGGCTGACCGGCAGCTCGAAACGGCAGATCAGCGCCCGCTCGATGCGCAGATCGTCGCGCCACTGCTCCGCCACGCAGCGATCGCCGTCGAACAGCTGCGCCTGCAGGCGGCAGCCCTCGGCGGCCTGCACACCGAGATGGCGCAGCTCGGCATCGATCGCCAACTGCGCGTCGCAATAGCGCTCATCGAAGGTGGTGACCAGCGTCAGATCGTGAAGGTGGGTAGCGCTCTGGCCGATCAGATAGACGTCGCGGAAAATGCCGGCCATCCACCACATGTCCTGATCTTCGATGTAGGTGGAATCGGCCCACTGCATCACCCGCACCGACAGCAGGTTCTCGCCCTGCCGCACATAGGGGCTGATGTCGAATTCGGCGCACAGTCGGCTGCCCTTGCTGAAGCCGACATAGCCGCCGTTGACGTACACCTCAAAGTAGGTTTCCACGCCGTCGAATTTGATCAGCACTTGCTGGTCCCGCCAGCCGGCGTCGAGCGTAAAGTGGCGCTGATAGGCGCCGGTCGGGTTGTTGGTCGGCACGTAAGGCACGTCGATCGGGAACGGGAAGCCCTCGTCGGTGTACTGCAGGTGGCCGTGCCCTTCCAACTGCCACATGCCCGGCACCGCCATATCGCCCCAGTCGCTCATCGGCTCACGGTAAAACGCCGCCGGCACCTGCGCCGGGTGCTCGAAGAAGCGAAAGCGCCAGCGGCCGCTCAGCAGCTGGAAACGCCGGCTGGCGTTGCGATCGAAGCTCAGCGCCTGCTCGGCGTCCGCGTAGCTGAAGAAGCTCGCGCGCGGCGCCAACCGGTGCTCCGACTGTTTTTCAATGTTTTCCCAATTATTCACGTCACGTCTCCCGACACCTGTGCAATGCGGAAACGATAGTAAATATTTAGTAAAAACTACAGCCGATATTTACCAAATGACGACAGGATCACAATAAATCTCAAATGCCTTTTTTTATCATGACGTTAATTTTGAGCGCCAACACCCCCGCCGAGGCGGGGGCCGGTCAGGCGACGGTGGTGTCGCGCAGCTGCAGCGAGCTGGGAACGAAGATCGACAGCGGGACCGCGCGCTCATCGCGCAGCCGCTCCGCCAGCAGATTAACGGCCTGTGCGCCCATGGTTTCCGAAGGGATGCGCACCGTGGACAAGGCGGGGAAAATAAAGCGGGCGGTGGGAATGTCGTTGACGCTGATCAGCGCAATCTGCCCCGGCACCTGGACGCCGTGTTCGTGCAGCGCGCGCAGCACGCCGATGGCGATCGAATCGGTCGCCACCAGCAGCGCCGGGGGATAGCCATTCTGGCTTTGCAACATCGCTTTGGCGCACTGGTAGCCCGACTGGCTGCTGAAATCGCCGTGGTAAATATCCTGCGGCCGCACCACGTTTTGCTGCCGGCCATACTCGACGAACGCCTGCTCGCGCTGGTCGATGCCGGCCGGATGGTCGCGCCCGCCGATAAAGCCGATGCGCTGATAGCCGCGGCCGATGAAGTAATCGATCACCTTGCGGCTGATCTTGTACAGGTCGACATTGACGCAGTCGAAACGCTCGTCGTCCACCACACCGTCGATAAACACCACCGGCGCGTCCTGCAGCTTAAGCTGCTCATACAGTGCGGGCTGTGGCCGGCCGATCACCAGCAGACCGTCGGCCGCCGGCAGCGCCTTGTCGCCGGTAAAGTCGTAACCGGCGCTCAGCATCACGCCCAGTTTTTCGCACTGCGTCTCGATGCCGTAGCGCATCGCCAGGTAATAGGGATCGTTGATCTCCACACCCTGCGTATAAGTGAACAGCGCGGCGAAATGCAGGCGATGTCCGCTTTGCCGTTTGGAAGGCGCAATCTTGTATTCGAGGCGCTCCGCCGCTTCCAGGATCTTCTGGCGGGTTTGCGCCTTCACGCTCAGGGTGGGGTCGTCATTCAACACGCGCGAAACGGTGGCGACGGACACATTAGCGGCTTCAGCAATTTCCTTCAGTGTGGCCATAGAGTCCTAATGCACAGACGAAAAACGGTAGCTTAATCGGATAGCGGCGCGACGTACAGCGCCGCCCGCCCCCTCTCTTCCCAGACCGGGCCGGCGCTCGCTCATGCAAATCGTTGCCGGGCGCCTGCAGCGAAAGATACCCATTTCACCCGTTGTGATCAAGTTAACGATTTACTGATTAAAGCGTATTTTTTACTAAATATTTTACTAATATACCTGCCGTTTACCGCCCGCGACCGGGCGGACTTTATCTCTTCTCCCAAGGAGCCGGGAGCGACCTTGCGTGAGCCGCCGTTCGACTGACGCGCCGATCCATCCAACACCAGGCACATGCCCCATGACATCAATAAATCATCACGCCCTGTTGCCCTTGTTACTGATACTCAGCGCGCCGGTCTGGGCGGCGCAGGAACCCGTTACCCCGGCGGAGCGCAATCAGCTGCCGCCGCCGCCGTTGCCCGAAACCGCCGCGACCGCCCTGCGCTTTTACGGCGAGCTCGGCATCGGCGGCAGCGTCTATTTGAACGGCGAACATCAACATAAATACAGCGACGGCACCTACATCGAAGGCGGCCTCGAGATCAAACAGGGCCATTGGTTCGGCCTGATTTACGGCGAGGGCTGGACCGTGCAGGCGGACAGCCAGGGCCACGCCTGGACGCCCGGACACGGCTGGGGCGGCTTCGAGGGGGGCCTGAACCGTTTCTACGGCGGTTACCGCACCGATGACGGCACCGAGATGATGCTCAGCGTACGCAACGACTCGTCGCTCGACGATCTGCAATGGTGGGGCGACTTCACGCCGGAGTACGGCTACGTGATCCCCAATACCCGCGATCTCAGCTACGCCGCCAAGCTGCAAAACCTGACCGGGCGCTTTCGCTACAGCGTGACGGCGGCGCCGGAAAGCCGCATCGACGAGAGCAAGGCGCTGCTGCACTTCGGCAAATACGACCGCTACTCCGACAAATACACCTACCGGGCGATGATCAACGGCTACACCCAGTACGATCTGCAAGACGGTCTGACGCTGCTGAACGGCCTGGAGGTGACCGACGGCCTGGGGCAGCTGTTTCTGCTGGGGCTGCGCGGCCAACACCTGGCCGGCCGCGTCTGGCACCACACCGGCAAAGGCGACAGCGGCGGCCATTCCGGCAGCGAGTCGGGCCTGATGCTCAGCGCGATGACGGAAACTGCCAAAGGGCTGTATCTCTCCACCGCCTACAGCTACGCCCGCCACCGGTTTGATAATGCGGCGGATACTGCCACCTCATACGCCCAGTTCGGCGTCTGGTATGAATACGCCGGCGGCAAGCTGGCCACCGCGCTGGACAGCAAATTCTTCATGCGCAACGACAGCACCGGCGCCAGCAACTCGGTGTTTCTGATGCAATATTTCTATTGGTAACCGTTGAGGCTCCTACGATGAACATGACTCCCCTGACCCCGCTGGCCACTGCCCTCACCCTCGCGCTGACGCTGACGGGCTGCGCGCCGAAAACGCCCGACGCCGACGCCCCGTTGGCCGAGCGCTATAAAAACGTCATCGACCGCCGCGGCTCGCCGCACTTTATGCTCGATTACGATTTCGACGATCACCAGCGCTTCAATCCGTTCTTCGATCTCGGCGCCTGGCACGGCCACCTGTTGCCGAGCGGGCCGGAAGGCATGGGCGGTTTCCCCGGCCCGGCGCTGCTGACCGAAGAGTACATCAACTTTATGGCCAACAATTTCGATCGGCTCAGCGTCTATCGAAACGGTAAACCGGTGCATTTCACCATGACGGCCTACAGCCTGCCCGGCGCGCTGGTGCAGCGGCTCAGCGCGCCGGGCGTGACCGTCAACCTGACGCTGCGCTTCGCTGGCGCGCGCACCTCGCTGCTGGAAACCCAAATCCTGACCGACACGCCGCTGGAGTTGGTGTGGGACGGCGAGCTGCTGGAACGTTATGCGGCCAAAGAGCAGAAGCCGCAACCGCCGGCGACCCTCGCGCAGGCATTTCCTGACTACACGCGCCGCATTGTGCCGACGGCTGACGGCCTGCGCGTCACCTTCGGCAAAGTGCGCGCGCCGTCGCAGCTGATGACTTCCGGCCAGTCCGAGTATCAGATCCACAAATCGCTGCCTCAGCGCACCACGGTCGACGGCCATCGCTTCCGCGCCACGGCGCGCATCGCCGGCTCCACCACCCTGTACACCACCTACTCGCACCTGCTTACCGCCGAAGAAGCGCGGCGCGAACAACGCGCCATCGCCGACATCCTCGCTCACCCGCAGCGCTATATGGCCGCGTCGTCCCAGCGTTGGGAACGCTATCTCGCCACAGGGCTCAGCAACCCGCACGCCACGGCGGAACAAACCCGCGTGGCGGTCAAAGCGATGGAAACGCTCAACGGCAACTGGCGCGGCGCCGCCGGGGCGATGAAGTTCGACTCGGTCACCCCGTCGGTGACCGGACGCTGGTTCTCCGGCAACCAGACCTGGCCGTGGGACACCTGGAAACAGGCCTACGCCATGGCGCACTTCAACCCGGACGTGGCCAAGGACAGCATCCGCGCGGTGTTCGCCTTCCAGATCCGGCCGGGTGATGCCCTGCGCCCGTGGGACGCCGGTTTCCTGCCCGACCTTATCGCCTACAACCCCAGCCCGGAGCGCGGCGGCGACGGCGGTAACTGGAACGAGCGCAACACCAAGCCGAGCCTGGCGGCCTGGGCGGTGATGGAGGTGTATCGCGTCACCGGCGATAAGGGCTGGCTGGCGGAGATGTACCCGAAGCTGGTGGCCTACCATGACTGGTGGCTGCGCAACCGTGACCACAACGGCAACGGCGTACCGGAGTACGGCGCAACCCGCGACAAAGCGCACAATACCCCCGACGGACGCATGTTGTTCACCGTCAAACGCGGGCAGCGCGAGCAAACGCTGGCCGGCCTCGACAATTACGATCGCATCGTGCGCGAGGGGCAGTACGACAGCATCGAGATCCCGGCGCAGACCGCCGCCTCCTGGGAGTCGGGCCGCGACGACGCGGCGGTATTCGGCTTTATCGACCCGGATCAATTGGCGCGCTACCTGGCGCAGGGCGGCAAACGCGAAGACTGGCAGGTGAAATTCGCCGAAAACCGCGCGCCGGACGGCACGCTGCTCGGCTACTCGCTGCTGCAGGAGTCGGTGGATCAGGCCAGCTACATGTACAGCGACAACCGCTATCTGGCGGAGATGGCCGATATTCTCGGCCACGGCGCGGAAGCTGCCGACTTCCGCGCCAAAGCCGACCGGCTGGCGGCCTACATCAACACCTGCATGTTCGACAAGCACAGCGGTTTCTTCTATGACATCCGCATCGAAAGCCGGCCGTTGGCCAACGGCTGCGCCGGCAAACCGATCGTCGAACGCGGCAAAGGGCCGGAAGGCTGGTCGCCGCTGTTCAACGGCGCCGCCAGCCAGCCGCACGCCGATGCGGTGGTCAGGGTGATGAAGGATCCGCGCGAGTTCAATACCTACGTGCCGCTCGGCACCGCAGCGCTGACCAATCCGGCGTTCGGCGCGGACATCTACTGGCGCGGCCGCGTGTGGGTCGATCAGTTGTATTTCGGCCTCAAGGGCATGGAACGCTACGGCTATCGCGACGATGCGGTGGCGATGGCGCAGGCTTTCTTCCGCCACGCCGACGGCATGGTCGCCGACGGGCCGATCCGCGAGAACTACAACCCGCTCACAGGCAAGCAACAAGGCGCGCCGAACTTCTCCTGGAGCGCGGCACACCTGTACATGCTGTATAACGACTTCTTCACGCAATAAGCCGCAGCGGCCACCGCCATCGTTGCCCGGCGGTGGCCCGCGTTTATGAGCGGATCGGGATCACCAGCACGTCGATATTCAGCTGGTTGATGGCGTTGCGGGTGGAAGAAAACAGGTTGCTCCACAAATCGTGGTGGTGGCCGAACACCAGCAGATCGATATTCTTGTCCACCACTGCCGTGCGCAGTTCGTCAACAAAGCCGCCGCGCCCGATAATCACTTCCGCGATCGGATAATTGACGTTTTGCGTGGTGGGTTCCAGCTCTTTGCGGATCTTCTCTTCGAACGACGCGCCCTCATAGCTGTGCTCCGAAAAGCCGATCGCCGCGTGGTAGGTGTCGTAGTGAACGTCCACATAGATCAGCGAGAGTTTGGCCTTCAGCGCCTCCGCTAACAGCGCCCCCTTTTCGACCAATCGTTTGCCGTCATCGCTCAGATCGGTGGCGATGACAATATGGTGGTAACACATAGCGCCTCCTGTCATGGACTCGGTAGAGCCGAGGCTCCGATATCACGTCAGAGTCATATCGTTATGGTTAATTTTAGTTCAGAAACGGCGCGCGCGGCGGGAGAGATAACGGCGAGAAAGCCCCGTTTCCGGGGCGGAAGGGAGAGATTACTTTTCGCGCTGCGCCTCAAACCAGACGTTGCACAGCGACAGGATCAGCGTGTTGGCGTCTTTCACCAGCACGTTATCGCCGGGCACCCCATCGGTGCCCTGATCGGTGATGCCTTTGATGACGGTATCCGCGTGCTGAATGGCCACGCGCTCGACCGACGGCGTGCTGATGCCCAACATCGGGAAATCGATGTAGGAACTGCTGCCGGCATTGTCCTCGACAAACTCCTGCGCTTCTACGGTGCTGACGGTGGCGCCTTCGCTTTTCAGCGCCGTGCCGTTCCAGCTGAATGCATCCGCCTTATAGCTGATTTTACCGCCGATCAGGCTCTGCGCCTGCTGTTGATCCCAGCAGCCGGTGGTCTGAGTCGGCACAATTTTACTGACGCGCCAGTTGCCCAGCAGCTGTTTGGGGATCGGCCCGGTATCGCTCTCCGCCGCCCGAACCTGAGTCGCCGAGACGCAGGCCAACACCACCAGCGGCAGCAGCGCCTTGCTCCAAGTGTTCAATCGCATTGTTTTTTCCTTCGTTTCAGTACCCAGTCTGCCCTCACGGGCCAACGGCTATCATAATAAGCCCGCCGATTCGCCGTCAAAACAATCCGCACCGCGCCAGGCGGCGGCCGCTCATAGCTAATCGCTATGAGTCATAGTGAATCAGTATTTTGTTTTAGCCCAACGATTACCTACAGTCACTGCCACTATTCTGCCCGCCAAAATTAGCAGGCAATGTTGACAAGGACCCTGGGAAAATGACATTTACGCTGAAAAATCTCACCCTGGCGCTGGCCGCCGCCGGCACGCTGCTGCTGACCGCCTGCGGCCCAACCGCACAGGACGATCACCACATCAAGGTCGGCATCAGCGCCGGCATCGATCAGTCGCTGTGGGCAGTGGTGCAAAAGGTCGCCAAGCAGAAATACGATCTGGACGTGGAGGTGGTGACCTTCAACGACTACGTGCTGCCGAACGAAGCGCTGAACAACGGCGATCTGGACGTCAACGCCTTCCAGCACAAACCGTATCTGGACAAGCAGATGCAGGAGCGCGGCTACAAGCTGGCGGCGGTGGGCAACACCTTCGTCTACCCGATCGCCGGCTATTCGAAGAAGATAACCGCACTCAGCCAGCTGCCGGACGGCGCGCAGGTGGCGGTGCCGAACGATCCCACCAACCTGGGCCGCTCGCTGTTGCTGTTGCAAAAACAGGGGCTGATTACCCTGAAAGAGGGCGTCGGCCTGCTGCCGACCGCGCTGGACATCGTCAGCAACCCGAAAAAGCTGAAGATCGTCGAGATTGAAGCACCGCAGCTGCCGCGCGCGCTGGACGACCAACAGGTGACGCTGGCGATCATCAACACCAACTATTCCAGCCAGATCGGCCTGTCGCCGGCCAAGGACGGGCTGTTTGTCGAAGACAAAAACTCGCCTTACGTCAACATTTTCGCCAGCCGCATCGACAACAAAGACAGCGAGAAAGTGAAGGATCTGGTCAAGGCCTATCAGACCGACGAAGTGGCGGCCAGCGCCGCCGAAATTTACAAAGGCGACGCCGTCAAAGGCTGGTAACCCTCCCCCGCATGCCCGTGGCGCCAGGCCACGGGTTTTGCATTTCCCCTCCGCCGCCCCGTTCACTTTTCACCCACCCAGATCACAAATCAAACACTGCGCTTTAGGTGAATAAAGCTGCCATGTTGTATACAAGTTTGCGTAAATGTTTTCTATTTGTTTCAAAAAACCGCTGGGGAAAATAATGAAAAATAGAAAAATCAAAGCGTTGCTTGTTACCTGCGCCGTGGTCGGCGCCGCTTTGCTGGCCATCGCCGGCAAAGCGGAAAACGCCGATAAAACCTTCCTCTCCGTCGCCACCGCCTCCACCGGCGGTACCTACTATCCGATGGGCGTCGGGCTAGCCAACGTCTGGAGCAACCGGCTGAAGCACCAGGGGATACAGGTCACCGGCCAATCCTCCGCCGGCTCGATCGAGAATATCGACCTGCTGCAAAAAGACGAGGCGCAGCTGGCGATTTTGCAAAGCCTGATCGCCGTCGAAGCCTATCAGGGCGTGCGTAACTTCGACGGCCGCGCCTACGGCGAGCTGCGCTCCATCTCCATGCTGTGGCCCAACGTCGAACACTTCGTGATGCTGGAAAGCCGGGTCAAAGACGGCACGCTGAACGATATCGCCGGCACGCGCTTTTCCGTCGGGCCGCAGGCCAGCGGCACCGAGCAGTCGACGATGATCATCCTGCAGGGCGTTAACCTGACCAAAAAGTCGCTGTCGGCGGAATACCTCGGCTACGGCGATACGGTTTCCGCAATGCGCGACGGGCGCCTGGACGGCGGCGCCCTGCCCGCCGGGGTGCCGGCGGCCGCCGTCACCGACATGTACGCCAGCGGCGTGCCGGCGCGCATCCTGGAAGTCACCGACGAGCAGCTGGCCAGCATCAACGCCATCGCCAACTCCTGGTTCCGCTTCGACATCAAAGCGGATACCTACCCGCGCCAGCCCAAGGCGGTCACCACCATCGCGCAGCCCAACATTCTGGTGGCCCTCAGCCGGCTCGACGAAAAGCTGGTATACGACCTGACCAAAACGATGTTCGAGCACCTGCCGGAAGTGCACCAGGTGCACAGCTCGGCCAAATACATCTCGCTGGAAAACGCGCTGAAAGGCGTTTCGGTGCCGCTGCACCTCGGCGCCTATCGCTACTACCGCGAAGCCGGCGTCGAGATACCCGATTATCTGATCCCGCCGGAAGCCACCGCGCTGGCCGCCAACCCATAATCCAGGAGGACGTATGAGCACTCACTCTTCTTCACCGCAGCCCGCCGTCGATCTGGACAAGGAAGCCGGCGCCGGCAGCCGGCCGCTGAGCGGCGTCTATCTGCAGTTGGCGACCGTCCTGGCGATCGCCATTTCCGCCTACGCCATCTACGCCAACGCGCTGTCCAACACTCAAGAGTTCTATCGCAACACCACCTTCCTGAGCGGCATTCTGATCCTGGGCTTTATCCTGTTCCCGTTTTCAGCTCGCCACGCCACCCGCAGCTTCAACCGTTGGGACTATCTGTTCATCATCCTGACGCTGGTCAGCTACGGCTATTTCTACGTTAACTACGTCGATCTGCACGTGGTGCGCAAGAGCATTCCCAACACCACCGACTACGTCATGGCGGCGATCGGCATCGGCGTGCTGTTCGAAGCCGCGCGCCGCACCACCGGCTATTTCATCCCCGGCCTGGCGAGCTTCGCCATCCTCTATGCGCTGTTCGGGCAGTACTTCATGGGCATTTTCGGCCACGGTGGCTTCTCGGTGGAACGCCTGCTGTATCGGCTGTTCATGACCAGCGAGGGGATTTTCGGCATCACCCTGTCCACCGCCTCCACCGCCATCGTGGTGTTTATTCTGTTCGGCGCCTTTCTCAGCGTCAGCGGCGCAACCGCGCTGTTCAACGATCTGGCGCTGGCCGCCGCCGGACGCCGCCGCGGCGGCCCGGCCCAGGTGGCGGTGATCTCGTCGGCACTGACCGGCTCATTGAGCGGCAGCGCGGTGGCCAACGTCGCCACCACCGGCACCTTCACCATTCCGCTGATGAAAAGCATCGGGCTGTCGTCCCGCTTCGCCGGCGCCGTTGAGGCCACCGCCTCCACCGGCGGCATGATCATGCCCCCCATCATGGGCGCGGCGGCGTTTATCATGGCCGGCTTCCTCGGCATCTCATACACCACCATCGTCATCGCCGCTATCGTGCCGGCGCTGCTCTATTACGCCGCGCTGATCATGGCCATCGATCTGGAAGCCAAGAAGCAGGGCCTGAAGGGCATCAGCAAAGAGAACATTCCCCAGGTGCGCGCGGTGTTGAAGGCGCGCGGGCTGTTGCTGCTGCCGCTCGTCATCGTCATCGGCACGCTGCTGCTGGGCAAAACGCCGATCTACGCCGGCTTTCTCGGCATCATTTCGATCATCGTCGCCAGCTGGCTCACCCCCGACAGCTCGGTACGCATGACGCCGAAAAAAATCGCACTGGCCCTGAACGACGCGGCGCGCGGCTCGATTCAGGTCACCATCGCCTGCGCCGCCATCGGCGTGATCATCTGCGTGGTGACCATGACCGGCATCGGCTCGACGCTGGCGTTCAACATCGTCGCCATGACCGACAACACCCTGTGGATGATCCTGCTGGTGGTGATGCTGGTGTGCATCGTGCTCAGCATGGGGCTGCCCTCCACCGCGCTCTACATCGTGGTGGCGGTGACCGTGTCGCCGATCCTGATCAAAGCCGGCGTGCTGCCGCTGGCGGCGCATTTCTTCGTGTTCTGGTTCGGCGCGTTGTCCAACATCACGCCGCCGGTGGCGCTGGCCAGCTACACCGCCGCCAGCATCGCCCGCGCCGATCCGATGCAAACCTCGTGGGACGCGGTGCGCCTGGCGCTGCCGGGTTTTATCATCCCGTTCATTCTGGTCTACAACCCGATGCTGTTGATGCAGGGCGACGATCTCAACCCGCTGTCGGTGCTGCATATGGTGATCAGCGCGCTGGTGGGGATCTACGCGCTGTCGATCGCCAGCGCCAATTTCTGGCTGATGAAAACCCATTGGCTGGAGCGAGTGCTGTTTACCGCGGCGGCGATTTTGCTGATCAAACCGGGCCTGATGACCGATCTGGGCGGCGCGGCCCTGATCGCCGCCGCCGCCGCCATGCACCTGCTGCGCTATAAGCAGCGCGCCGCGCTGCCAGGGGGCGCGTCATGATCCGCAAAGTGACGCGCCAGAAAGCCTCTCATCAAGTGCTGGCGCAGCTGAAAGCCGGCATCAACGACGGCACCTTTCCGGTCGGCGAGAAGCTGCCGTCGGAAAATGTGTTGGCGGACGCGTTCGGCGTCAGCCGGGTGCCGGTGCGCGAGGCGCTCGGCGTGCTGGAGGTCAGCGGCATCATCTCCTCACGCCAGGGCGGCGGCCACCGGGTGGAACAGCATTCGCTGCTGAGCAAATACGAACCGCTGGTGATGGAGGTAGCCGACCGCCGCGAGGTGGAAGCGCTGCTGGAAATGCGCGAAGTCATGGAACAGCAGGCGGCGCGCATGGCCGCCGAGCGCCGCACCGAACAGGAGTTGCAGGCGATCGAACAGGCGCACCTCGCCTTTCGTGACTGTACGCTGAACGACGGCCAGATCGGCTATCGGCAGGACTACCTGTTCCACCGCGCCATCATGCAGGCTTCGCATAACCCCTTTTTCGTGCAGATCCTCGATAACATGCACGAGCTGTATCTGGGGGTGCTGGTGTACTCGCTCAGCAAAAACCTAGGGCGGCAGGCCGAGCGCCAGCGGGTGATCGACGAACATGAGCGGGTATTTATCGCCATTCGCGACGGCGATGCGGCGGCGGCCACCGCCGCCATGCAAAGCCATCTGAACAACGTACGCGGCAAATTACGCCGCCTGGAAAACGAGGAGCAAGAGCCGTGATGTACGACGCGATCGTGATCGGTGCCGGCCTGGTGGGGCTCGGCGTGGTGAATGCGCTGCAGGAAGCGGATCCGCAGCGGCGCATTCTGATCCTGGAAAAAGAGCGCGGCCCGGCGGCGCACCAAAGCGGCCACAACAGCAACGTGGTGCATTCCGGCATCTACTACACACCCGGCAGCCTGAAAGCGCAGTTGGCAAAACAGGGCAACCGCAGCATGTTCGCCTTCTGCCGCGAACACGACCTGTATCACGACCAATGCGGCAAGGTGATTGTCGCCACCCAGCTAAACGAACTGGATCGGCTGGAGAACATCTATCAGCGCGGCCTGCAAAACGGCCTGCAGGTCACCCGGCTGTCGCAGGCGCAGCTGCGGGAGCGCGAACCGCACGTCAATGGCCTTGAAGCGCTGCTGGTGCCCGACGCCGGTATCGTCAACTACGCGGAGGTGGCCGCCAAGCTGGCGGAGATCATCGTGCGGCGCGGCGGCGAGATCGCCTACGGCCATCAGGTTGAGGCCATCCGCGAACACGCCGGCGGCGTCACCGTCACCGCCGCCGGCGACACCTTCGAGGGAAAACTGCTGATCAACTGCGCGGGGCTGTTCAGCGATCGTATCGCCAAACTGGCCGGTTACGAAACAGGCATGAAGATCGTGCCGTTCCGCGGTGAATACTATGTGCTGGACGACGCGAAAAACCACCTGGTCAACCATCTGATCTACCCGGTGCCCAACCCGGATTTCCCTTTCCTCGGCGTGCATTTTACCCGTATGTATAACGGCAAGCGCGACGTCGGCCCCAATGCGGTGCTGGCCTTCAAACGCGAAGGCTACCGCAAATGCGACTTCAGCCTGCGCGATCTGAGCGAGGTGCTCGGCTATCGCGGTTTTTGGAAAATCGCCGGCAACTACCTCGGCGAAGGGCTGGCGGAAATGCGCCGTTCGCTGTCGCGCCGCCGCTTTGCCGAGAACGCCCGTCGGCTGATCCCGGCGCTGCAGGAGCAGGATATTCGCCCCGGCCCGGCCGGCGTGCGCGCCCAGGCGCTGACCGCCGACGGCAAGCTGGTGGACGACTTCCACTTCGTGCAGGGCCAACGCTCGCTGCACGTATGCAATGCCCCCTCTCCGGCGGCGACCGCCTCGCTGGAGATCGGCCGCGAGATCGTGCGCCGCCACCTGTCCGCTTTCTGACGCCCGTTGAGGCCACGGCGCCCGTGGCCTCAGCCGCGCTGGATGGACGCGCCGCCGTCCACCAGCATCGCGGTGCCGGTGACGAATGAAGCAGCGTCAGACGCCAGATACAGCGCCGCCTGCGCGATCTCCTCCGGCATCGCCAACCGCTTCAGCGCGTGCAGTTCGGCCACCTGCGCCAATGCCTCCGGGGTATGGCTCATCTGCCGCCCCATTGCCGTATCGGTGCCGCCCGGCAGCAGCGCGTTCACCCGAATGCCGCGTCCTCCGAATTCCACCGCCAGCGCCTGCGTCAGGCCGATCAGCCCCGACTTGCCGGCCGCATAGGCCGCCGTACCGGGAAACGCTGCGGTGTGGCCGACGAAGGTGGAGGTGAAAATCACCGAGCCCGCGCCGCGCGCCAGCATGGCGGGGATTTGATATTTGGCGCCGTAGTAGGCGCTGGACAGGTTGGTTTCCAGCACCTCGCGCCACTCTGAGGCACTCAACGCCAGCGACGGCCCCAGCGGCCCCAAGGTGCCGGCGTTGTTGAAGGCGATATCCAGCCCGCCGAATTCGTCGACCGCCGTCGCCGTCAGCCGTTCGGCGAAGGCTTCGTCACGCACGTCGCCCGCCACCGCAAGCGCCCGGCCGCCCTCGCGCCGAATGTCCTCCACCAGCTCCGCCAACAGCGGCTCGCGCCGCGCGCCCAACACCAGCGCAGCCCCCTGGCGGGCGAACAGCAGCGCCGCCGCTTTGCCGATCCCCGAACTGGCGCCGCCGATCACCGCCACCTTGCCGTTTAATGCATTCATCGCTCATCCTCACACGGTTTAAAGATCCTCAGTGTGAGGCAAGATCCGGCGCCGCGCTGGCCGCAAGCGGACATGTAACTGACGCCAATAAAAAAGGCGCTGCAAGCAGCGCCCCGGCAACGCGAATCTGACGGTTAACTCACGGCCTGGCCGCATACTTCTGCATCGTGGCCGGCGTCACCAGCTCGAACGGGATCCAGTAATACGGTTCGAGTTTTTCCCCGTTGATCATGCGCTGCGCCACATCGACCGAGGCTTTGCCCTGGCCGACCGCGTCCTGGAACACCGTGACCTGCATCTTGCCGGAGGCCAGCGCCTTGAGGCCGTCCGGCGTGGCGTCGATGCCGCCGATCAGCACTTTCCTGTCCGCCTTGCCCGCCTGCTGCAGCGCCATGATTGCGCCGATCGCCATTTCGTCGTTGTTGGCGGCGACGATGTCGATCGCTTCACCGTTGGTCAGCCAGTTCATCATCAGATCCATACCTTCACTGCGTGAATAGTTGGCGCTCTGCTTCTGCACCACCTTCATTTTCGGGTACTTGCTCACCACCTGCTCCACGTCTTTGGTGCGCTGCAGCGCGCCGGCGTCGGTCAGGTTGCCGATCATCACCGCCACGTTGCCCTGATAGCCGGCCAGCCGCGCCAGCTCTTCCATCTGCAGCGTGCCGGATTCCCGCTCGTCGGAGCCGACGAACACCACGCCCTGCGGCAGTTTGGCGTCGCCCGGCGTGCGGTTCACGTACACCAGCGGCACGCCGGCGGCCTGCACCATTTTGGTCATCACCGGCGTGCTGGCCGAGTTGACCGGATCGACGATTATCGCGTCCACCCCGGCGCTGATAAAGCTCTGCACCTGATCGGTCTGGCGGCCGACGTCGCCGCGCGCGTCCTCAAACTGCACGGTGATGCCGCGCGCCTTGGCTTCCTTGTCGATCGCCTGGCGGATGATGGTGAGGAAGTTCTGGTCAAAATAGGCCATCGACACGCCGATGGTTTGCGCCCATGCCGGGGTAGACGCACACAGCGCCACCGCCAGCCACAGCCCTTTCAGGTAATTCATGATGTGTACCCCGGTAAAAAAAAGCCGCCGGCCAACCCTGGCGCCGGCGGCAATTCACGGCAATCAGTGTTTTTTGCGGTTGCGCCGCATGTCGATCGACACGGCGGCGACGATAATCACGCCTTTGATGATGTCCTGAATGTAAGAATCGACGCCGATAAAGGTGAAGCCGCTTTTGATAAGGCCCAGGATCACCGCGCCGATCAGCGTGCCGGTGATGCGCCCGACGCCGCCCATCAGGCTGCTGCCGCCGATCACCGCCGCGGCGATGGCGTCCAGCTCATACGACATCCCCATGCTCGACTGGCCGCTGCTGACGCGCGCCGCCAGCACCACGCCCGCCAGTCCCGCCAACCCGCCGGCGATGGTGTAAACCGTCACCAGATATTTGTTGACGTTGATGCCGGAGACCCGCGCCGAGGTCATGTTGCCGCCGATGGCGTAGATGTATTTGCCGTAGCGGGTGTGTTTGAGCGCGATATGGAAGATCACCGCAATCACCAGGAAGATGATCACCGGCATCGCGCCCTGGCCGATTGACGTGAAGCCGTCCGACAGGAAGCTGACCGGGTTACCCTTGGTGTAGTACTGCGCCAGACCGCGCGCCGATACCATCATCCCCAGCGTGGCGATGAACGGCGGAATGCCGGTGCGGGTGATCAGGAAGCCGTTGATAAAGCCGCAGACAATGCCCACCCCAATCCCCGCGCCGATCGGGATCGCCGCCGGCAGATCGAGCAGCCCCGGGTACATCGGCGAAATGCTGTCCGAGGTCTGCGCCAGGCTGGCCGCCACCACCGCAGTCAGCGCAATCAGCGAACCGGAGGAGAGATCGATGCCGGTGGTGATGATCACCTGGGTGACGCCCACCGCGATGATGCCGATGATCGCCACCTGCAGCACGATCAGCAGCAGGCGGTTCGGGTTCAGCAGGAACGACTGATCGCGCATGTACCAGCCGAGGATTTCGAAGACCAGCGCGATGCCGAGCATCACGATGAAGATGCCGGTATCCTTCGGCATTTTGCCGCTCAGCCCGGAGAACAGCGTTCCCTTGCCCGTTGAATCGGCGGAGAGCGGCTTCTCAATCTTTACGTTACTCATGATGTTCACCCTTCGTTATTCTGAGGCCAGCGCCAGGATCTTTTCCTGGTCCGCGTCGTCTTTGTCCAAAATGCCGGTGATGCGGCCGCCGTGCATCACCATCACCCGGTCGCTCATGCCGAGGATCTCCGGCAGCTCGGAGGAGACCAGAATGATGGCGACGCCGCGGTTGGCCAGCTCGCTGATCAGGCGGTAGATTTCCGCTTTGGCTCCCACGTCGATGCCGCGCGTCGGTTCGTCGAGGATCAGGATTTTCGGCTGCGCCAGCAGCCAGCGCGCAATCAGCACCTTCTGTTGGTTGCCGCCGCTGAGGTTATTGATGATCTGATCCATGGTCGGCGTTTTGATGTTGAGCTTTTTGATCTGATCCATGCAGTCTTTGGCCATCTGCACGTGGCTGACGAAACCGTTCTTGCCGATGTATTCCGACAGGTTGACGATGCTCATGTTCTCGACCACCGACAGCACCAAAAACAGGCCGGATTTTTTGCGGTCTTCGGTGAGGAAGGCCAACCCGCTCTCGATCGCCTTCGCCGGGGAGTCGACCTTCACCGCCTGGCCCTCGATAAAGATCTCGCCGCCGTCCGCCGGGTGCATGCCGAACAGGCTTTCCATCACTTCGCTGCGCCCGGCGCCCACCAGCCCGGCGACGCCGAGGATCTCGCCGCGTTTGACGCTGAACGACACGTCGTGGAACCAGCCGCTGCGGCGCAGCCCCGCCACCCGCAGCACTTCCTCGCCGATATTGTTGTTGAATTTGGGGAACATCTGCGTCAGTTCACGCCCCACCATCATGGTGATCAGCGACTGCTTGGTCAGATTTTCGGTTTTGTCGCAGGCGATGAAAGTGCCGTCGCGGAAAATACTCACTTCGTCGGTGATGGCGAAGATCTCGTCCATCTTGTGGCTGATATAGATGATGCCTTTGCCCTGCTCGCGCAGCTCGCGGATGATGGCGAACAGGTGCACCACTTCACCTTCGGTCAGCGCCGAGGTCGGTTCGTCCATGATCAATACGTCGGCGTTGTAGGACACCGCCTTAGCGATCTCCACCATCTGCTGGTTGGCGATGCTCAGTTCGCCCACCAGCGTGTCCGGCTGCAGTTTGATGTTCAGCCGCGCCAGCAGCTCGCGGGTGTTCTCGTTCAACTGCTCGTGGTTGACGAACCCCAATCGCGCCGGCTCGCGCCCCAGCCAGATGTTTTCCGCTACCGTCATATAAGGCACCAGGTTCAGCTCCTGGTGGATCATGGAAATGCCCGAATGCAGCGCCTGCAGCGTGTCGCTGAAGGTGACCGGCCGGCCTTTGATTTTTATCGAGCCTTCATCCGGGTGGTAGATGCCGATCAGGCATTTCATCAGCGTCGATTTGCCCGCGCCGTTTTCCCCCATCAGCGCGTGCACGCTGCCGGGTTTGATTTTAATCGAGACCTTATCCAGCGCTTTGACGCCGGGGAACTGCTTGCTGATGCCTTCGGCCTCAAGAACATAAGGGTACATACCGCTTACCTCCGCACTGACCCACGTTTTCCGCCGCGCGCGCCCCACACCGGCGCCCGCGGCGGGCTTCAAGGCTTATTTCTTGTTTTTATCGGCGAATTGCTGGTAATTGGCCTGGGTGATCAGTTGGTAAGGGATCAGCACGTTGCTCTCCACTTTCTCGCCTTTCACCAGTTGAACGGCGGTCTGCACCGCGCCTTCGCCCTGGCCTTTGGCGTCCTGGAACACGCTCAGCGCCAGATCGCCCTTCTTGATGAACTCCAGCGCGTCGGGCGTGCCGTCAACGCCGGCCACCAGCACGCCGGATTTCTTGGCTTGCTTCAGCGCCAAAATAGCGCCGATGGCCATTTCGTCGTTGTTGGAGGCGATGGCGTCGATCTGCTGGCCGGACAAAATCCAGTCGGTGGTGACGTCTACCGCCTCTTTGCGGAAGAATTTGGCGGTTTGCTTATCGATAATCTTGATGCCAGGGTAGTTGGCCGCCACTTCTTCCACGCCGCGGGTGCGGTCGCGCGTGGCTTCGCTCGACAGCTCGCCCATCAGGATCATCACGTTGCCCTTGCCGTTCATCAGCTTGGCCAGTTCCTCCATCTGCAGCTTGCCGGCCAGCTTGGAGTCGGAGCCGACGTAGGCCATGCCGGCCGGCAGCGCCACTTCCGGCTTGCGGTTGACGAACACCAGCGGGATCTTGGCCTTCTCGGCCAGCTTGATCATCGGCTTGACGCCCTGGGTATCCACCGGGTTGAGGATGATGGCGTCGACGCCCTGGCTGACGAAGTTTTCGATTTGTTGAATTTGCTGCGCGATGTCGCCCTTGGCGTCTTCGAACTGGCCGCTGACGTTGCCGTCGGCCTTCATTATGCTTTGCATCGACTGGCGCAGAATGGTGAGGAAGTTGTCATCGAAGTAAGCCATGGAAACGCCGATCTTGATGTCTTTCGCCAACACGCTGGCCGGCAGCATGCACATCAGTACCGAGGCGGCGATCAATTTCTTCAGCTTCATGTTCGTTACCCTTTAATCGTTAGAATGAAGAGGTCTGTTGGTTGACAGCTAATGAAAAATATTTTTTACATTCAAACAACAATACGGTCGGTGTTATCCCTTTGATACGGCGAAATTACCGCGTTATCGCCGTATTAAGGCCGTGAACAAAATGGTGATCGATATCTCAAAATAGATTAAAAACAACCAATTGAAATAAACCCCTGGTGGAGCAAGCCGCGTCCTCGCCGCTTTTTTAAATGTTTATTTCATAATTTAGACTATTGAAACTTTTTAACCCAAACAAGCGAAACATGCGTTTTGGAATGGCTTATTAACAAAAACATGACACGGATCTAACAAATGAAATGAAAGCCGCCCGCGAGCGTTCCCCTTTCGTGCGCCGGCAAAAACTGCGAGCGGGCGCGCAGTTTGCGGTTTCTGCGTTTCCCGACCATCCTTACTCGGCAATAATGGACATATCCCTATCTCAGGAGGACCTGACATGCAGCTCAGCAGTAAGGTGCGGATGAACCGCCTGTTCAACAACGGCAAGTGCCTGGATGTGGCGATCGATCACGGCATCGCCAACGAACCGGATTTTTTAATCGGGCTGGAAGATATCGAACGGGTGATGGGCAACCTGATCGCCGCGCGCCCCGACGCGATTCAGGTCAACTACGGGCAGGCGGATCTGCTGCAGCGCGCGCCGCAGCGCGAAAAACCGGCGCTGGTGATGCGCACCGACGTCGGCAACGCCTATAACGCCGCACGCCACCGCGAAATGTGGGCGGTGCTGCACAACCCGGAAGCGCCGATCCTGGCCGCGCTGCAAATGGACGCCGCCGCGGTGGTGGTCAACCTCTATATGATCCCGGATGAACCCGGCATTTTCCGCCAGTGCGTAGAAAACATCGGCCGCCTTCGCCACGCCTGCGATCGCTACGCCATGCCGCTGATGATCGAACCGCTGGTGATGGCCCCGGCCGGCCAGGGCGCCGCCTACGGATCGCTGGGTGACGTGGAGAAGATCGTGCCGCTGGTGCGGCTGGCGCGCGAGCTGGGCGCCGACATCATCAAGGCCGACCCGACCGAACGGGTGGAAGATTTCCACCGCGTGGTGGAAGCGGCGCGCTGCCCGACGCTGGTGCGCGGCGGCGGCAAGGGGGAGCTGGGCCCGGTGCTGGAGAAATCCGCGGCGCTGATGGCCCAGGGCGCGTCCGGCATGGTCTATGGCCGCAACGTCTATCAACACAGCAATCCGTCGCAGGTGGTGCGCGCCCTGATGGCGATCATCCACCAGGGCGCCAGCGGCCAACAGGCGCTGGAGATCTACCACCAGCAGTAACCCACTTTTGTAACTAAAATAACCCCTCCGCACCCCGGCAGCGTGCTATAACCTGCTGCCGGTAACTGCAGCTTGCCGCATTCCTCGCTAGAATACGCCGTGATATCGCCATTCGGAGAACCGCCATGCCAAAACAACGGGTGCCGCTCAAGCTGAGCACCTCCATCACGCTGATGGTGTCCGCCATCATCGCTTCGGTGCTGCTGGTGGTGTTCGCGCTGTTTTTCGTGCAGATGAGCCGCGAGGGGCAAGATCAGCTGCAGCAAAAAGCTATCGCCGTCGCCAACACGCTGGCGCTCTCCAACACCGTGATCGACGGCCTGCAGCGGCACGATCACAGCGGCGCCATTCAGCGCTTCGCCGAGCAGGTGCGCCATCAAAACGAGCTGCTGTTCGTGGTGGTGGTGGATATGCAGGGCATCCGCTATTCGCACCCTAAACCCTGGCTGATCGGCAAGCATTTTATCGGCGACGATTTGGCGCCCGCGCTGCAAGGCAACGTCAACAGCGCCATCAACCGCGGCACGCTGGCTCCGGCGCTGCGGGTGTTCGTGCCGGTGTATGACGATCAGAAAAAACAAATCGGCGTGGTGGCGCTCGGCATCGCGCTGGACACCGTGCAGCGGGTGGTGGCGGAAAGCCGATGGATCATCTATTGGACCATCGCCTTCGCCGCCCTGGTCGGCAGCCTGGGCACCTTTTTCCTGGTCTCTGCGCTCAAACGCATCATGCTGGGTTTCGAGCCCTACGAAATCTCCAACCTGTTCGAACAGCGCAACGCCATGCTGCAATCGATTAAAGAAGGCGTGATCGCGGTCGATAATGAATCCCGCATCACCATCGTCAATGACGAAGCCAAGCGCCTGCTGCGCCAGAGCGGGCCGGTGGAAAACCTGCTGCTGGAAGCCGCCAGCAAGCATTGGCCGGCGCAGCTGCATCTGGCGGAGGTGCTGGCCAGCGGCGAACCGTTGCGCGATCGGCAGATCAGCTTCAACGGCAGCGAACTGCTGACCAATACCGTGCCGGTGATCGTCAACGGCCAGGTGACCGGCGCCATCGCCACCTTCCGCGATAAGACCGAGATCAGCCGCCTGCTGCAGCGGCTGAGCGGCATGGCGCACTACGCCGACGCCCTGCGGGTGCAGTCGCACGAATTTATGAACAAGCTGCATGTGATACTCGGCATGCTGCATATGAAGGCCTATCAGCAGTTGGAAAACTACATCATCAACACCGCCAGCAACTACCAGGAAGAGATCGGCGCGCTGCTGCGCAAGATCCATTCGCCGGAGGTGGCAGGCTTCTTCATCGGCAAGATCAGCCGCGCCCACGAGGCCGGCATCGAACTGACCATCGAGGAAAACAGCCTGCTGCCGGAAACCGACGATGCGGAAACCACCCACGTGCTGATCAGCGTGCTCGGCAACCTGATCGAAAACGCCATCGACGCCATCGACGGCGTTGAGGGCCACGAGATCGGCCTGAGCTTCCATCATCACGACGATCAATTACACTGTATCGTCAGCGACGACGGCCCCGGCATCGATCCGGCGATCGGCGCGCGCATCTTCGAACACGGATTTTCCACCAAGGGAACGGGACGCGGCATCGGCCTGGCGCTGATCCGCAGCCATCTGGAGAAACTGGGCGGCAGCATCGATTTCGAATCCGAACCGGGCGAGCTGACCCAATTTTTCGTGCACCTTCCCTATCAGGCCAAGAGCAGAGCCCATGATTAACGTACTGATTGTCGACGACGACCCGATGGTGGCGGAGCTGAATAAATACTACCTGAGCCAGGTCGGCGGTTTTCACTGCCAGGCGACGGTCGCCACCCTGAGCCAGGCGCGCGCCCTGCTGGCCGATACCAGCGTCAGCATCGATCTGGTGTTGCTGGATATCTACATGCAGCAGGAGAATGGGCTGGATCTGCTGCCCGGCCTGCGCGAGCTCGGCGAAAAGACCGATGTGATCATCATCTCCTCCGCCAGCGACGTGAACACGGTGCAAAAAGCGCTGCACTACGGCGTGGTGGATTATCTGATCAAGCCGTTCCAGTTCAGCCGCTTCAAGGAGGCGCTGAGCCACTACCGGCAACAGTCACAGCTCTTGGCGCAACGCGAGTTTTCGCAGGCCGACGTCGACAGCCTGTTGCGCCGCCAGCCCGGCGGCCAGGAGAGCAAAAAGCTGCCGAAGGGCCTGACCAGCATCACCCTGAGCACGGTGTGCGAGTGGATCGAACAACAGCACGACAGCGAATTCTCTACCGACAATCTGGCCAACGCCATTGGCATTTCGCGGGTGTCCTGCCGCAAGTACCTCATCTATCTGGCGGAAAGCGGCATCCTCGGCACCCGTATTCTGTATGGCGCCACCGGCCGGCCGGTCTATCTGTATCAGCTGAAACCGGACGCGATCGCCATGCTGAAAGAGCATTGCCGCCCGGCCTAAACGACGTCGGGCGCAGAAAGCGCCCGGACGTTGAAGGTTAGAAGTTGTGCATGTAACACTTCGCCTCGGGATGAGGATCTTTCGAGTGTCTGCGCAGGCAGCGCTGCTTTTTCTGCTGCTGTTCCAGGTTCCGCTGCTGCCGCTCGGCGGTCTCTGCGGCTTCGCGCTGCTGTTCGCGTGCAATCGCCTGCTCGTTGGCCAGCGTCAGGTTATCGACATTCCACACCTTGTGGCGCAATGCGTCGCGCTTTTTCTGGTACTCCTCGGTGACCTTACTGTCCTTCGGCGCCGCCGCATGGTATTCCAGATCCACCCGCGCCTGCGCGAAGCTGGAACAACACAGGGCCACGCCGGCCAACACGATCCTTTTCATCAATGACTCCTTTTACATTACATCGCTTGACTCTGCGCACACGCCGGCTCAGCAACCGTTCGGCGATGCCGTCGGCTTTTCCTCTGAACGGGAGACGCGCTGCCCGCCGGTGACGGGCGTTTTGCCGGGCTCGATAGCGCACTCCGCCAACCGCGCCAGCTCTTCCGCATCACGCTCTGTCGGCGGCGCTTCCTCGCTCATTTCCTGCCGCAGATCCTGCGCCAGCGCTTTCAGGCGCTTTTGAAACAGCACCGGCGACACTCCTTCGCACGGCCTGTCGTAGCGCGCTGCGCCGGCGCTTTGGCTTAGCGGCGGCAACAGCAAGAGAAAGATCGCGGCCATGTTCTTCGTCATGGGCAACTCCTTTGATTACGCCGAAATAAACTGGCGGTTCCCTATAAGGAAAACGAATTGTCTGCTAACGCAATGAATGGTCAAGCCACGGCAGAATAACGCAGGAAAGGTAAACCCTCCGACAATATCGACAGAATGCGCGCATTAATTTGGCTGAATATATTTAGCGGCTTAACGATCGAATATTTTCGACCCATCGAAGGTGCCGCCAATGCCGACATTTCCTTCGTGCAATACCGAGGAGGCGGACTCGCCCGCCATGATGCGCTGCCGCTGCTCCCGCGTGGCAGGCTGCGGCTGAGACCAGTCTGGGGACGTTGACGTCGGCTGAATCGCGCTGCAAGCGCTCAACAAAAACAACGATACCGTGGCACAATAACGCCATGTCATAGTTTTCTCCTTAAAGGAAATAAAATACCCGCAGCCGGCGGCAAGGGTAAATAAAAAATGACTTTCTTTAGTTTAATAACCGCCGTTATTTCACCATCCGACTGCAATGTTAACCACCCGGTTCCTCTGTTAACCCGAAATAAACATTTTCGCTTAGCCACCCGATAATTCGCAGGCAATAAAAAAGGCCGGGCTGACCCGACCTTGTTTGACCGCTCGACGCGCTTAGACCAGCTCGATCACATCGAAATTGGCTTCGCCGCTCAGATCGGCGTCGTAGTCAACGCCCTGCAGACCGAAGCCGAACAGACGCAGGAATTCCGCCTTGTAGCCCTGGTAATCCGTCAGTTCGTTGATGTTGTTGTCGTTCAGCTGCTGCCAGATTTCACGACAGGTTTCCTGCACTTCGTCGCGCAGTTCCCAGTCATCCAGACGCAGACGGTGCTTCTCGTCGGTGTCCGGCGCCGCACCGCTGTACAGCTTGGTGGCGAACAAACGCTGGATCTGCTCGATGCAGCCTTCGTGAATGCCCTGCTCCTTCATGATTTTGAACACGATGGAGATATACAGCGGCATCACCGGAATGGCGGAGGAAGCCTGAGTCACTACCGACTTGAGCACCGCAACGTAAGCCGCGCCGCCTTTGGCCTGCAGCTTCTGGTTGATGGCGTGCGCCGCGCGATCCAGATCTTCTTTCGCCTTGCCCAGCGTACCGTGCCAGTAAATTGGCCAGGTCAGATCGGTACCGATGTAGGAGTAAGCGACCGACTGCGCGTTATCCGCCAGCACGCCCGCTTCGTCCAGCGCGTCCATCCACAGCTGCCAGTCCTGGCCGCCCATCACCTTCACGGTGTCGGCGATTTCTTGCTCGTTGGCCGGCTCGACCACGGCTTCAACCAGCACGTCTTTGTTAGTGTCCAGCGCGACGGATTTGTATGGCTCGCCGATCGGCTTCAGTGCGGAACGCACCACTTCGCCGGTTTCCGGCATCTTACGCACCGGCGAAGCCAGCGAGTAAACCACCAGGTCAACCTGGCCCAGGTCTTTTTTGATCAGATCGATCACGGACTGACGGCACTCGTTGGAGAATGCGTCGCCGTTGATGCTTTTCGCGTACAGGCCTTCTTCTTTAGCTGCCTTGTCGAAACCGGCGGAGTTGTACCAACCGGCGGAACCGGTTTTGCCTTCGCTGCCAGGCTTCTCGAAAAATACGCCGATGGTGGCCGCACCGCTGCCGAAAGCGGCATTGATGCGCGAGGCCAGACCGTAACCGGTGGATGCACCAATGACCAGCACCTTTTTAGGCCCGTTTTTCAGTTCGCCGCGTGACTTAACGTAGGCGATTTGCTCACGGACGTTGGCTTCACAGCCTGCCGGGTGAGCGGTGGTGCAGATAAAACCACGAATTTTAGGTTTGATAATCATAGTAATTTTTTCTTGGTAGCTAAAAACCGAAGGACAATATACCTGATTTTCTCGATATACTTAAGAAAGTGCGAAAACAAGCGCAGTGAACAGACCAGTCAACAGCCCTGCGACACAGGCAAGGGATAATGATAGCAGGCCAGGTTGCTATTGCCCGGCCTGTTGAGGGTCATGCCTTGTGCTTTTCCAACTGCTCGATCAGCGTGTAACGCAGCGATGAGGCGTCGGCCGGTACGTTCTCCACCGGGGTGACGCGCACTTTCAGCCGATACTGATAGCCCGGTTCGAAGGTGAAACCCTCGATGCCGGTATAGAACAACTCCCACGGCTGCTGCGCGGAGCGGCGCACCTGCATGCACGTCATCGGGCCGACGCCCACGCAGTCCACCAGCGCGCTGTTCACCAGCAACACTTCCGTTTGGCCGCCTTTCTCGTTTGCGGGCTGATTCATCGAGGTTCCCTCCTGGCTGCAGCCGGCCAGCGCGGCCAACGCAACAAATAACAACGCTTTAATTTTCAATGTACTGCACCAATAGTCATCCAGGGGCGCCATGCTAACAAATTAACCGACCCAAGAGAACAGATAGCGCTACGGTTCCACACGCCCCAAATATCATTCCTCTGTGCTCTATCAGTCTGGAAAATATCGCAAAATAAACCCCCTGTTCTTATCCGAACCGGTAATTACCCCCGCTATTTTTTCTGTTAAAAACAGCTGGCTTGCGCAAGCTTTACTGAATCTAACTGAATCGATAAAGAGGGAATTTTATGCAAGAGATCGATACCAAACACTTTCACCTGATCGCCGGCGCCGGTAACTTTGGCGACAACCGCAGCAGCAATGGCCGCGTCAACAACAACGGCGGCAACAAGAACGGAGGCGGGTCATCCAATCAGGGATTCTACGGCAAGCACACCTCGCCGGATTGCGTTAACGGCGTGATCACCGGCTCTCTGGGCGGCCTTGGCGGCCTGGCGGTGGGCGCGCTCAACGGCGGCTGCTTCAAGGAAGGCAGCAAAGGCGGCGGCAACGTCGGCATGGGGAAAGGCGGCAACAAAAACAGCGGCAGCAGCTGCAATAACAATAGCAGTAAAGGCGGCAATACCTGTTCGCGCTAAGCGGTTTTAATTAATCAAAGCTCCGGCTGAGCCTCTCCGTTCGGTCGGCGCTTTCCGTATTTTTGGTGATAACCATGTTTAAACTGTTTCGTACCTTATGCCTGCTGCTCGGCTTCTGGATCGCCACCCTGCTGCTCAGCGGCGCGGGGGTCTCCTTTACCCACGGCTACGCCGCGCCTAAAAATCTGTCGCATTTCGTCGTCTCGCTGGTGGTGGTTGGCGCCATCCTGCTGTGGACCCATAAATTGCTGCGGTTCTTTTTTGCCGAGAAATTTGAGAAGAAACCGCGTTAAGCCGTGTTCTCGTTGGGGGCGCCGCCCGCAACGATAAAACCGGCATCGCGAATCGCCGCCTTAACCTGCCTGGCGTCCATCACGGCCGTTTTCACATAGCCAAAAAAGGCCACCCGTGCGCCGGGCAAACGGACTGGCGTCGCCAGTTGGGCCATAAGCTCACGATTGCGCTGCGCCATCAGCTCGGCGCGCGCCTGCCAAAAGGCGGCCGGTTCGGAGGGGGCTTTAGTGGCGGTTTCGAACCGAGACACCAACTCGCTTAGCGCCTCCCACTCCGCCAACAGGGCGGCAACCACTTCAGGGTTAGCCACCAGCCCCCAGTCAGAGGGTAAGGCCCCCTCACGCCACGCATTGAGATAGCCGGGTAGCGCCCTCTTCAACTGATTCAGCCGATCGTTCAACGCAGGTTTCCTTTTACAACGCCTAATGCCTTGATATTCTGCATAATGCCACTCTCGTTAAACCGATAATGGGAACAACTAACGGAGCTTATCAGCGCCATAAATGACGTAATGACTTTTGGTGCGGCTAAATTAGCGATAGGTGCGGTGGGTGTGTGGAGCCGGAGATCGGGCTGAGGTGTTACGACTGGAAAGAGAAACCAGAAATTTATTGGCGTCTTAAGTGGAATTTCCTTATAAATCAATCACACAAAAAAAGACCGAATACGATTCCTATATTCGGTCTAGGGAAATGGCTCTTGGGAGAGAGCCGTGCGCTAAAAGTTGGCATTTAATGCAGGGCTTGTTCAGCCGTGCACTTTAAGAGTAGCCTACCGCGCCAGTTTTGCCAGCCGCCCGGCGGCCGCGTGATAGTTTCGTGACGAAATAACTATGCGGCAAATGCGCATCAATCTGCGCACGCTGGGCAAGGCGTTGGCAAACAAGCGGTTAGTCAGCGCACAGCTTCTCGGCGCGCTCGATAAACGGCGCCATGCTCATTTTTTTCCCCGGTTCGGCAGGGTCGTCCAGCAGGATCACTTCCAGCGGCTGCGCGCGCTGATGGCCCTTCTTCACCTGCTGCTCCGCCGCGTCGTTGAGCGGATATTGCATCAGAGTGCTGTTATTCAGCACAAACAGCGCACCGCCGCTGCGGCACTGCAGCGTCACTTCTTCCTTGGTGAACGCCCACTGTTTGCCGTACTCCAGTTTGGTGATGTTCACCAGTTTGTCTGCCGCCAGCGCGCCGGTCGCGGTTGCCAGCAGCGTAATGCCGAGTAATACCGATTTCATGTGATGGCCTTAAGGTTGCTATTCGCGCCGATTTTCCCGCAGCTTGGCCGGTTGCGGCAAGCTGAAATGTCATACCGGCGCATAGGTTGCAAATAAACTGACCAGCAGCAGCACCGCCATCCCCAGCCCGACTTCGAGCCAGCAGGCCAGCACCACACCGCGCTGCGCCAGCGCCGGTACGCGGCTCATCGCCGGCACGATGGCGTAGCGATTGGCCAGCGCCACCATCACCATCAGCGCCACCAGCGCGGTTTTGATCAGCAGCAGGCGCTGATAAGGCGAGCCGAGGTTGAGCGGCCAACCGCCGAGAATGATCAGGCTGTTGACGATGCCGGTGACGATCACCGCCGCCACCGCCAGGTGCCCCCAGCGCGAGAAACGAATCAGCGTGGTGATGGCGTCGCTGCGCCACTGCGGCGGCGACAGGTAACGCAGGCAAACCAGCAGCGGCGCCAGGCTGCCGAACCAGTAACCGGCGGCCAGCAGGTGCACCGCATGGTTGGCGCGGTGCAGCGCGCCCAACGCGCCTTCATGCATCGCCGCGTGGCCGATGAACGCCAGGCTCACCAGCAGCAGCGCCGAGCACAGCGCCAACGCCTGTACGCGCGGCCGTTCCGGCAGCAGCAGGCCCAGGATCGCCAGCAGCGACAGGCCCAGATGCCAGCGCCACACTTCGCCGAAGGTGGTGCCGAGCACCGCCCACCAGACCTCCAGCCGCCAGGCGTCTTGCCAACCGTCGCCCATCTGCCCGGCCTGAATGGCCAGCAGCGCCACGGCGGCAAGCCCGGCAACCCAGGTGCCGGCAAGCAGCAGCGGACGCACATCGCGGGAGAGGATCGGGGAGAGGCGCTGCGGTGACAATAAGGCGGTGAACAGACTGATGCCGAACATCAGCATCACCGCCGCAAAGTGCACCAAGCGACACAGAACGAACAGGGTCGCCAGAGTCACGATCAGTTTACGGTGAAGCTGTACTGGCCTTTGGTTTTATGCCCGTCGACCGACACCACATGCCAGCTGACGTTGTATTTGCCCGCGCTCAGCTCGCCTTCAATCGGCACGTTGACCTGAGTGTTGTTGTTCGGATCGAGCTGCAGCTTGCCGGTTTTCACCACGGCGTTGTCCGGGCCGGTGATTTTCACGCCGCTGAAGTTTGGTTCGATGCCTTCGGAGAAGCTTAGGGTCAGCGCCTTCGGCGCCGGGCTGACGCTGGCGTCGGCCTTCGGCGTTTCCACTTTCAGGTGGGCGTGCGCCAGCGCTTGCTGCGAAGACAGGCCAACGAACAGAACGAAAACGGTGGAAAGCAGGCGACAGGAGGAACGAATTTTACCGATCACAGTGGTATCCCTTAACAATATAAAGAGGGTCATAAGGGTTAAGGCCACAGCCAAGGCGATGTATCAGCGGCCCCAACCCACCGCAATGATTGCGCCACGGGTAAACAGAAAAACGGGTTGTATCGGCTAACCCGCTGTTTTGACTCTACCATCCCTGTAGCGTATCGCGGTAAATCATAACGACCACGCCGCGGCAAGTCGAGCGCATCACTGGCATTTTGCGATCCGGCAGCACGTATCGCCGCATAACCGCGATAAACGCAGGGTAAAAAAAACCGCGCATCAGGCTCGCCCGCGCGCGGTTTTTCGATGTTCTGATGCAGATCAGGCCTGGTCGTTGCCGCCCTGGCCCATCGCGCCCATTTTCTTCAGATCTTTGTCGATGAAGAACAGGCCCTTGCCGCTGGTGCCCACCAGCGCCAGCTTGTCCAGCACGGATTTGAACAGTTTCTCTTCTTCATGCTGCTCCGCCACGTACCACTGCAGGAAGTTGAAGGTGGAGTAATCGTGTGCGGTCATGGCGGCGTGCGCCAGTTCGTTGATCTGACGAGTGATCAGCTGTTCGTGTTCGTAGGTCTGCTGGAACACGTCCGCCAGCGACTCAAACGCCACCGGCGGCGCGGCGATGGTGCCCAGCAGCGGCAGAGAGCCGGTGTCGCTCAGATAGTCGAACAAACGTTGCATATGCTGCATCTCTTCCTGAGAATGCTCTTTAAGAAATGCGGCGGCGCCTTCAAAGCCTTTATCGCTGCACCATGCGCTCATCTGCAGATACAGGTTGGCGGAGTAGAACTCCAGATTCAGTTGCTCATTCAGCTTTTGAGTCATTTCTTGCGTCAGCATAATGATTCCTTTTATTTTGCAGGTCATGAATTTAATTTCCGCGCATTATGCCTTGCTGCCGTAAAAATAAAAACACATTATTCACACCAAGCAAACATTAATTATAAAAATCATAAATATCAATAAATTAAAATATAAAACCCACATTGAGAATTCACATGATAATTATTTTCACCTTTTATTTTAATCAAAAAGCGAATCATTCTTATTTAAAAGAATAAATAGATTGCATTACTCTCGGATAAATATCGCTCCCGGCAACGGCGTAATGGGCTTGCCAAGCGCCGCCGGGTGGATTACCTTCTGCGCAGATTCAATGCGGCAAAGTAAGTAAGGAGCATAGCGTGGGTTACAATCTGGCCGAGCTGTCCAAAGAGGAAATGGACAGGGTGAATGTGGATCTCGCCGCCTCAGGCGTGGCGTATAAAGAGCGCTACAACATGCCGGTGATCCCGGAAGTGGTGGAGCGCGAGCAACCGGAAGCGCTGCGCGACTATTTTCGCGAGCGCGTGGCGCACTACCGCGCGGAATCCCACAAGTTTTCGCGCCTGCCGTACGAGCCGAAGGCTAAATAGAAAAACCCGCCGTTACGGCGGGTTTTTTGCGTCACTTGCCGGCAAACCGGTCGGTGGCGATCATCAGCTGGTGCAAAATGCCCGGCTCATCATACGAATGCCCCGCCCCTTCCACGATATGCAGCTCCGCCTCCGGCCAGGCCTTGGCCAGGTCCCAGGCATTCTGCACTTGGCAGGCCATGTCATAACGGCCGTGGACGATCACCGCCGGAATATGGCGGATCAGCGGCACGTTGCGCAGCAGTTGGTCGTCGCTCTCCAGGAAGCCCAGATGGGTGAAGTAGTGGTTTTCAATGCGGGCGAACGCCAGCGCGAAATCATCCTCGCCGAACGAAGCGGATTCGCGGCTCGGCAGCAGCGTGACCGTCTCCCCTTCCCACACGCTCCACAGCTTGGCCGCTTCAAGCTGCACCTGCGGATCGGCCGAGGTCAGCCGCTGCCGGTAGGCGGCGATCACGTCTTTACGCTCGTCATCCGAGAGGATGGACAGCACGCGCTCCCATTTTTCCGGGAAGAAGCGCGAAGCGCCATCCTGGTAATACCAATGCAGCTCCTGCTTGCGCAGGGTGAAGATGCCGCGCAGCACCATTTCACTGACGCGCTCCGGGTGGGTCTGCGCATAGGCAAGCGCCAGCGTCGATCCCCAGGAACCGCCGAACACCAACCATTGTTCGACGCCGGCCATTTCGCGCAGCCGTTCGATATCGGCCACCAAATGCCAGGTGGTGTTGTTGTCCAGGCTGGCATGCGGACGGGAACGGCCACAGCCGCGCTGATCGAACAGCAGCACCTTGTAGCGTTCGGGATCGAACAGCTGACGATGATGCGGGGAGATGCCGCCGCCCGGCCCGCCGTGAATGAAAACCGCCGGCTTACCGTTCGGGTTACCGCTCAGCTCCCAGTAGATCCGGTGGCCATCCCCAGTGTCCAGCCAACCGCTGTCGTATGCCGCTAACGGCGGGTACAAACCTCGTAATTGTTCCATGGCGCTTTCCGTCTCTCTGTGAGTCATGCTTTCATCAAAGCGGAAGCCGCCCGGCAGGTCAACGGTAAAACCCGAAAACTCGAACGCGCGCCGGGAACTCGGCGCGCGTTTGCTCAAAATCACAACGACCTGCTTGCAAAACGCCCACAGGCCCGATCAATTCAGGTGCGCAATCGCGCTGATCTCCACCAACTGCTCGGGCGAAGCCAGCCCGGTGACGCCGATCAGCGAACCGGCGGGCCGGTGAGCGCCGACATAGCGTTTGAACAACGCAACGCAGGGTTCAAAATGCGCCTGTACGTCAGTCAGATAGATCTCCACATACGCCAGGTTCGAACGTTCGGCGCCGAATCCCGCCAATACCCGATCCAGGTTGTCCAACGTCTGTTGGGTTTGCCGTTCGATATCGCCCGCGCCGATAAACTCACCCTGCATATCATGGGAAAACTGCCCCGAAATGTAGAGGGTGTCTTTGACGCGAACGCCTTGGGACACGCCATTCTCCTCTTCCCAAATGACCCCGTGATGGTAGTGCGTGATGCCGTTTTTCATGCTGCTTCTCCAACCGTTTATCGTTTCCATGGCGACTATAATCGTTTGATTGGCGAATGTACGTCGTCACTGAAACGACATTGGATATGCAGTTAATTCATTGAATATGTTAAATTAATTATCTTATCATCGAATCTCGGGGGGCGGCATGTTGCGGGCGAATCTCAATGACATTCAGGTTTTCATGGCCGTCGTCGACGCCGGCAGTTTTGTCGCCGGCGGACAGACGATGGGGCTGTCGCGCTCGGCGGCGGGCAAAGCCATCGCGCGTCTGGAGCAGCGGCTGAGCGTGCGGCTGTTGCATCGCACCACGCGTTCGCTTGGCCTGACCGACGAGGGGCGAGAGTTTTATCGACGTGGCCTGCAGATCCTCGCTTCGGTCGACGACGCCGAGGCCAGCGTGGCCGGCGACAAAGGCACCGCACGCGGGGTGCTACGGTTGACCGCTCCCGCCGCCTTCGGCAGACGGATCCTGTTGCCGCTGGTGCCGAAATTTCTCGTCGCCTGGCCTGAGGTGCAGGTGGAGATCAGTTTTTCCGATCGCCTGGCGGATATCGTGGAAGAAGGATTTGATTTAGCGGTGCGGATCGGCGTCACGGCGCCGGATACCCGGCTGGTGTCCAGAACCCTCGCCAGGTATCGCGCCCTGCTGTGCGCCTCCCCCGCCTACCTCGCCGCCCGTGGCGAACCGCAAACCGTCGAGTCGCTCGCCGGGCATGAGGCTCTGCTGTTCAGCAGCCGCAACCAAAAACAGCCCTGGCGGCTGCGCGACGAGCGCGGCGAATGGGTCAAGGCCCCGGTGCGCGGCCGCCTGCGGCTAGACAGTGGGGAAGCGTTACGCGACGCCGCTCTGTCCGGGTTGGGCATCGCGTATCTGCCGGAGTTTATGATTGCGGAGGACTTGGCCGCCGGCCGTCTGCGGCAGGTGTTGCGCGCCGTGGCGGGTGAAGAAGTCAGGATTGTGGCGCTCTATCCGAATAAGCGCCTGCTGGAACCTCGCGTCAGGCGCTTTCTCGATCTGTTGGTGGATACGCTCGGCGGCTGAGACCTTACCCGCCTTTACGCATATGCGGCTCACGCATCTCCTGCGCGGTTTTCGCCTCAATGCTCAGTTCCGCCGTCGGACGCAGCAGCAGGCGCGCCAGCCCGATGGGTTCGCCGGTTTCCCGGCAGTAGCCGTATTCGCCGTTCTGCAAGCGCGCCAGCGCCGCATCGATTTTCGGCAGCAGGCGGCTTTCGCGATCCAGCTGGCGGAACAGCAGGCGCAAATCCTCTTCGCGCGCCGCCTTGTCGGCCTCATCGCCCGTCGCTTCGCCGCCATCGATCTCTTTTTTCAGCTCATCGATGTGCAGCAGCAGCTTTTGCCGCTCATCCTGCAGCAGCTGACGGAAAAACGCCCGTTGAACCGAGTTCATATAATCAGAATCCGGCATGGCCAGCAGTTGCTGCGCATCCGGTAATGCCATCACAGTCATTGCGTTCTCCGAATATTGAAATTGTAATATTATAACATAATATTTATTTTTAACACCCGGTCATCCAAAAACAAAATTTCACGTGCAAACAGCCGGTTAAGTGCAATTTGCACTTTGTCGCTTGCATCCTGCCGGCTTTAGGCGGTTAATGGCTGAGCAAGCCACCCAATCATAGGTAACGAGAGGCCATCATGAGTAAGGGAATGGATAGCAAAAAAAATGCGAAGAAGAAGCCGTTGAAAACCCCAGCAGAGAAACGTGCGGAGAAACGCGCCAAAAAAGCGCATCCGTCTGGTGAGTAAGCGTCCTTCCATCCGTCATTAAACCCGCCAAGGCGGGTTTTTTATTGCCTCACAGGAGAGATGGCCGATGTCCTGCTTCACCCTCGCCGCCGCCCAATACCCCGCCGCTGCGGCCGATATCGCCTGCAACCTTGAACGTCACCTTGAATTTGTCGCGCAGGCAGCCCAACAGCAGGTGCAGCTGCTGGTGTTTCCCGAACTGTCGCTAAGCGGCTATGAACTGGCTGATGCTGCCGAACTGGCGCTGACGCTGGGCGATCCGCGTCTGCAACCGCTCGCTGCGGCGGCGCAATCGCATCAGATGACGATCATCGTCGGCGCGCCCTTACGCAGCGGCCAGGCGCTGCATATCGCCGCCTTGATCTTTCACCCCAATGGCGCATTGACGCCCTATACCAAGCAGCATCTGCACGGCGCGGAACGGCAACGGTTCTTGCCCGGCGATGGCGGCTCGCTGCTGGAAATACATCGGCAACGCATCGCGCTGGCTATCTGTGCCGATACTTCGGAGCCCGGCCACGCAAGCGCCGCCGCGCTAGCGGGCGCGCAGATTTATGCTGCCGGCGTGCTGGTATCTGAAGCCGGTTACGCGAAAGACAGCGCCGCGCTGGCAGGCTATGCCCGGCGTTACCGCATGGTCACGCTGATGGCCAACCATGCGGCGCCGACCGGCGGCTGGATCCCGGCAGGCCGCAGCGCCATCTGGGATAATACGGGAGAGCTTCTGGTTGCCGCGCCGGATGACGCTCCTGGGCTGATCATCGCCGGCAAGACTTCCGACGGTTGGCACGGTCGCCTGTGCCGGTTAAGCTGAAGCCTGACGGCAACGCGGAGGAAAGCATGACGTTACGCGTAATAGATACCGAGACCTGCGGGCTGGACGGCGGCGTGGTGGAAGTGGCCTCCCTCGATCTGCTCGACGGCCAGTTAACCAATCCGATGAGCGACCTGGTCAGCCCGGATCGCCCCATCAGCCTCGACGCGATGGCGATTCATCACATCACCGAACAGATGGTGGAAGGCAAACCGCGCATCGCGGTGGCGATCGGCCGCTATCAGGGCAGCCCCTACTATGTGGCGCACAACGCCGCCTTTGATCGCGGGGTGTTGCCGGAGATGAACGGCGCCTGGATCTGCACCCTCAAGCTGGCGCGCACGCTGTATCCGGACATCAAGTACGGCAACCAGTATCTGCGCTACGCGCTGAACCTGGACGTGCAGCTGCCGGCAGACGCCACGCTGTACCCGCACCGCGCGCTGTACGACTGCTACGTCACCGCCGCGCTGCTGCAACGCATCATCAAGGATTCGGGCTGGACGCCGGAGCAAATGGTGCAGATCACCGAACAGCCGGTGCTGCTGAAGAAGTTCAAATTCGGCAAGTATCGCGGGCAGGAAATCGATCGCATCGCCCAGGAAGATCCCGGCTATCTGCGCTGGATGCTGAAATCCATCGACGATCTGAGCCCGGACATGAAACACACGCTGAAATACTATCTGATTGGCTAGCACAGCGGGCGGCGCAGGCCGCCCGCTGTTCGCCGTTACTCCGCCAGCGCCAGAATGAAGGCGTACTCCAGCGCAATATCCTCATAGGCCTTGAAGCGGCCGGATTTGCCGCCGTGGCCGGCATCCATGTCGGTATACAGCAGCAGCTGCCGATCGTCGGTTTTCAGCTCGCGCAGCTTGGCCACCCACTTGGCCGGCTCCCAATACTGCACCTGCGAATCGTGCAGGCCGGTGGTCACCAGCAGATGCGGGTATGCCTGCGCCTTCACCTGATCGTACGGGCTGTACTGTTTGATGTAGTCGTAATAGGCCTGTTCGTTCGGGTTGCCCCACTCGTCGTATTCGCCGGTGGTCAGCGGGATCGACTCGTCCAGCATGGTGGTCACCACATCGACGAACGGCACCTGCGCCACCACGCCGTGGAACAGCTGCGGCACCTGGTTGATCACCGCGCCCATCAGCAGGCCGCCGGCGCTGCCGCCCATGGCGAACACCCGCTTGCCGTCGCCGTACCCCTGGGCGATCAGCGTTTCGGTCACGTCGATAAAGTCGTTGAAGGTGTTCTGCTTGTTGAACAGTTTGCCGTCTTCATACCACAGCTGCCCCAGCTCACCGCCGCCGCGAATGTGCGCCAGCGCGAACACGACACCGCGATCCAGCAGGCTCAGGCGGCTGGCGCTGAACGCCGGATCCATGCTGCTGCCGTAAGAGCCGTAGCCGTACACCATCAGCGGGTTGGCGCCGCGCTGGAAGCTGTCCTGGCGATACACCAGTGAGACCGGCACCTCGACGCCGTCGCGCGCCTTCACCCACACCCGCTCGCTGCGGTAGTTTTCCGGCGTGAAGTTCTTCACCTCCTGCTGTTTGAGCATCGTCCGCTCGCCGCTGTCCATGTTCAGCTCGTACAGCGTGGTCGGGGTGGTCATCGACGAATAGCCGTAGCGCAGCAGCGCGGTTTCCGGATCCGGGTTATACGCCAGCCAGGTGGTGTAGGTCGGATCGTCGAAGGCGATGCGCTTCTCTTCGCCCGTCTGCCAGTGGATCTGGCGCAGCAGCGTCAGGCCTGCATTGCGCTCTTCCACCACCAACCAATCGCGGAACAGGCTGAAGCCCTCCAGCATGACGTCGGCGCGCGGGGCGATCAGCGTCTGCCACTGCGCTTCGTCCGCCTGCTCGCTCTGGTACAGGCCAAAGTTCTTGCCGTCCTTGTTGGAGCGGATATAGAAATGCTGGTGATAGTGATCGATGGCGTACTCGTGATCCTTGCGGCGCGGCACGAACAGCTGCGGCTTGGCGTCCGCACGATCGGCGTCCAACAGCAGGATCTCCGAGGTGGTGGTGCTGCTCAGGTGGATCAGGATAAAGCGCTCGGAGGTGGTCTTCTCCAGCCCGACGTAGAAGGTATCGTCCAGCTCTTCGTAAATCAGCTCGTCCTGCTGCGGATCGCTGCCCACCACGTGGCGATAGACCTGATACGGCAACAGCGTCTTGGCGTGCTTGCGCACGTAGTACACCGTCGAGGAGTCGTTAGCCCACTCGAAGCTGCCGGAGGTATTTTCCAACACTTCGTCCGCCCAGCTGCCGTCGGCCAGGTTCTTGAAGCGAATGTCATACTGGCGGCGCGACAGGAAATCTTCCGCTACCCCCAGCCGCTGATTGTCGGGGCTGACGTCCAGCCCGCCCAGGGTGTAAAACTCGTGGTTCTCGGCGCGCTGGTTGCCGTCGATAAGCACTTCCCAGTGCTCGCTCTCGGTTTGCGGCTGGCGCACATAAATCGCGTATTCGTTGCCCGGCTCGTAGCGCGTCTGATAGCGATAGCCGTGGCGCACGTAAGGCACCGAATGTTCCTGCTGCGGAATGCGCGCCACCATCTCTTCGTACAGGGTTTCGCGCAGCGCCTGCTGCGGCTTCAGCATCGCATCGGTGTAGGCGTTCTCCGCCTGCAGGTAGTCCAGCACCTGGCGGTCTGCGCGCTCGTCGTCGCGCAGCCAGTAGTAGTCATCCACGCGCGTGTCGCCGTGGATGGTGATGGGATAAGGGCGTTTTTCCGCTTTCGGTGGGGTCATCATTGCTAAATCATCCGCTTACATAGATTGCGGCAAGAGTGACACGATTCCCCCCGGCTTGCCAAGCGGCGCTATGCCAGCTCGCGCTTTTTCTCGTTGACGTCGCTCTCGATGCCCTGCTTGACGTCCGCCGGGATCTTCAGCGCCTGCGCCAGCGCATCGAGGTAGCCGCGCTCCATAAAGTGATCGACGTCGATCACCAGACAGCTCAGGTAGTAAACCTCCAGCGCCTCGTCTTCGTTTTGCACGCTGCGGGCGATCAATTCCGGGTTGAGCGGCTGATCGAGCGCTTCCTGCACCCAGCCCTGCGCCTCTTCCCCCACCTGCAGCTGCGACAGGCTGTGATCGATGGCGCGCTGCTCGTCGGTATCGATATGGCCGTCGCTCTTGGCGGCGAACACCAACGCCTGCACCAAACGCTTGGCGCGCAGATCCACCGGCGTGGTTTGCAAACCGAACTGCGGTTCGTCCTGATGGGTCTCTTTCACCCGCTGCTTATACTTGTTCCACAGCACCGCGCCCACCGCCGCGCTGCCGCCGATAATCAGCGCATTCTTGCCGAACTTGCCCACCAACTTGCGCGAGGATTTGTTGGCCAACAGCACGCCGACCAAACCGCCCAGCGCCGTGGGCGCCAGCAGCTTGCCGATGCCTTCCGCCCCGCCCATCGCGCCGGCCTTCTGCCCGATCAACGTTTGAATCTGCTGCATCCAGTTACTTTTCATCATCTACCCCTTGCGTGAAAAAGCGCGGCGCGCAGGCGCGGCCGAACCGACGGTAAACCGCCAGATTAGGGGATCTTTTGTCAATTTACGTCTGGGGGATGCAAACCTGTGTTTAGCGGATCGGCGGGCCGGGCGGCCCGCCTGGATGGCTGCAGCGTTACGCGTCTTCGTCGCCCGCTTCGTCGTCCTGCTCGTACTCCGCCAGCTCGTCGCGCATCGCCTGGATGGCGTCGCGGGTCATCAGCGCCAGCGTGCGGTAGAAACCGGTGGTGGCGTGCGCTTCCACTTTGCCGAGGAAGCGGCCGCACCACGGCAGCAGAAACTCGTCGAACAGCGCGATCTGCGCCTGCGCTTCATCTTCCTGCGACTGATCCTCCAGCCAGGAAGCGGCCAGCAGCAGCTGGCCGAAATGGTCGGCCGGCGCCTCCGCCATCGGCATGCCGCGCTGCTGCAGGAAGGTGCGCACTTCCGCTTCGCTGGCGCCTTCGACGTAGTCGGAGCGGAACGGCGACACGCTGCATTCGCTGCCGACGAACATCGCGTTAAAGTCGGTCGCCAGCTGGTTGACGTCGCAGCCCTGCTGCAGGCGCTTCAGCAGGTCATCCTGCTCCAGCGGCCAGTGCTGCTGAAGCTTGCCCTCTTTGATCAGCGCGAACAGCGGCACCAGCAGCGGATCCTGCGGCTGGCGGTAGAACAGCGTACCCAGCACGCGGCAGACAATGGAAAACTCATTCATGATAAGGCCTTATACAATACGGAAAATTTTGCCGGGACGATGTCACAAATCGGCCAATTCCGCAATCGCCGGCTTGCCGCGCCGCTCGAGAAAATCCAGCAACCGGCGCGGGCTGACGTTGAGAATGCGCTCCTGCGGGAAGCCCACCTCTTCGATGATGCGCTCGCAGTGCTCGAAATTACCCAGTGAAAAAGCGACGTGCGAATCCGAACCCAGCGCCAGCCAGCCGCCGGCGTCGCGCACCGCGGCGGCGATCGTCCGGCAGTTGGCCTCGCTGCCCTTGCGGGAGTGGGTGAACGACGAGTTATTCAGCTCCAGCGCCACCTCGTATTTGGCCGCCGCCGCCGCGACGGCGGGAATATCGATCGGGTAACGCGGGTTGCCGGGGTGGCTGATGATATGCACGTCTCCCTGCGCCATCGCGGCGATCATCGCTTCAGTATTGGACGCTTTATCCTGCGGCGCAAACACCGGCTCATGGAAACCGGCGATGATCACGTCGGTGGCCGTCAGCATCGGGCCGGTGCAGTCGATATCGCCCTGCAGGTTTTTGATGTTGGCTTCGATACCGCGCAAAATGCCCACGCCGTTCACCCGGCGCGGCCACACGTGCATGTTCATGAAGTGCCAATAGTGTGGCGCATCGGCCATGTCCGGGCCGTGATCGGTGATGGCGAACAGCTTGATGCCCTTCTGCTGGGCTTCGGCGATGTAATCGTGCAGCGTGCTGTAGGCGTGGGTGCTGGCGACGGTGTGCATATGCAAATCAACGGGGTACATTGTTTCTCCTTCCAGAGGGCCCGCCCGCAAAGGTACGGGCAGGCGCGATGACGATAACAGCTTATCAGTTACCGAACGGCGGCTGAAGGCTCAGTAACCCCGTTGCCTGTCGACCACGCCGGCCGGGGCATGCCCCGCCTCCAGCGCGCGGATGTTGGCGGCGATCTGATCCATCGCCTGCTGCGGCAACGTGATGGCAGCAATATGCGGGGTAATGGTGACACGCGGATGACGCCAGAACGGGTGATCCTGCGGCAGCGGCTCGCGGGCGAACACGTCCAGCGTGGCGGCGGCCAGTTGCCCCTGCTCCAGCGCCGCCAGCAGATCGGCCTCCACCAGATGCGCGCCGCGCGCGATGTTGATGAGGTAAGCGCCCGGCCGCAGTTTCGCGAACAGCTCGCGGTTGAGAATGCCGACGGTCTCCGGCGTATTGGGCAGCAGGTTGATCAGCAGTTTGACGCCGTCGAGAAAAGCGCCGCGCTGCGCCTCTCCGGCGAAGCTTTGCACGCCGTCGATCTGTTTGGCGCTGCGGCTCCAGCAGCGTACGCTGAAGCCAAACTCGGTCAGCTTGCGCGCCACGCTCTGCCCCAGCACGCCGGCGCCGAGGATGCCGATAGTGAAATCATCCAGCGAGTGCGGATCGAGCGGTTGCCATTCCTGCCGCTGCTGCAACGCCTGATACTCGTCGAAACGGCGGAAATAGCGCAGCACATAGCTCAGCGCATATTCCTGCATCTGCTGCGCCATGCCGGTATCCTCCAGCCGCAGCAGCGGCACGCCGGCGGGCAGTGTGCCGGGGTGTTTGCGCTCCTGATCGAGGATCGCGTCGACGCCGGCGCCGAGAGCGAACACCGCTTTCAGATCGCGGCGGTTGGCTAACATTTCGTGCGGCGGGCGCCATACCAGCGCGTAATCCGCCGGCCGCTCGTCGTCGCGCTGCCATTCGCGGATCTCGGCCTGCGGCAGGCGTTGCTTGATGCCGGTCAGCCATTCCTGGGCGTTAAACAAGGGGTGGTAATAGATGATGTTCATACTGCGGGCTCCGGTTTGTTTTTATTGGTTTTCCTTCAGACTTCCGCGATTCGCCGCCGGATGCAAGCGTTAAAGCCCAAAATAAAAACAGCCCCGACCAGTGGGGCTGCTGTGTATTCTCGCCAAATCAGGCGGCAGACGGACCGTCGCGCCGGATAAGGCGCCGCAACAGCGGAATGAGGATCAGCATCGCCACGCCGACGCCCGTCGCCCCCCAGCCCAGCGCGCTGAAGATTTCGCTGTAGCCGGGATTGGTTTGCAGCGGCGTACTGCCGCTGTTTTCCGGCATCAGGCCGGAGACGTAGCCCGCCAGCACCGAGGCGACGCCGGTCACCATCATCCAGCAGCCCATCATCACGCCCTGATAGCGCGGCGGCGCCAGCTTGCCGATCATCGCGTAACCGATCGGCGAGATCATCAATTCACCGACGCTTTGCAGCACATAGCTGATGACGATCCATTTAAACGCCACCAGCCCGTCGCCGCCGGCCATGCTGATGCCCAGCGGCAGCACCAGCATGCCAAGCCCGATGCAGAACAGCGATCCGGAGAACTGCAGCGGAATGTCGATGTTGCAGCCGCGGGCGCGCAGACGGTTGAACCACCAGGCCAGCAGCGGGCCGCCCACCACGATCACCAGCGTGTTGATATTCTGGATCCACTGCGGCGCCACCTGAATGCCGTAAACGTTCAGGTTGATGTTGTGCTCGGAGAACAGCATCAGCCCCATCGGCGCCAGCTGATACAGCGCCCAGAACACCAGCGACCCCAGCGCCAGGATCAGATAGGCTGCCATTCTGCGGCGCTCATCGCGCGGATGGTGGCGCAGCGTCACCACGCACAGCATCAGGAAGATCAGCGCACCGAGCACGATCACGAAATGGCCACTGAACTCGGCGTGGGTCAGCATCACGCGGATAATCGGCACCAGCGCCACCAGCACCGCCAGCCCGACCAGCATGCGCCAACGGTATTGACTGCGGCTGGCATCGTGCAGCGGCGTATTGAGATCCGCCAGAATCCGCCAGCGGCAGACGGCGACGATGATCGCCGCCGCATTGCCCAGCGTGGCGAACAGGAACAGCGCGCGATAGTTTTCCGTCAGTTGGAAATACCCGGCCACGGTAAAGCCAACGAAGAATCCGAGGTTCATGCCGGCGTAGTTCCACAGGAATGCCGATTCGCGCCGGTCATCGTCCGGTTTGAAACGCTGGGTGAGCATCATATTAATGCAGGTCACGTTAAGGCCGCTGCCGGTCAGGAACATCGCCAGCCCCCAGTACAGCCCCCACACGCCCGCGACGGCAATCAGCGCGCAGCCGATCACCTGCAGCACCATGCCCAGCACGAACAGGTTGCGGTTGCTGAGGAAACGGCCGCCGAGGTAGCCGCCGAACATGTGCAGACCATAGTTGAAGGCGCCGAACACCCCCATCATGGCGTTGGCGCTGCTTTCGTTGAAGCCCAATCGCTTGGTGGCGTACAGCACCAGCGTGGAGTAAAGCACGGCGAAGCCCAGTGTGGCGAAGATCTGGATGAAGAACAGCGCCCCCGCACCGGGGGGAATGGCATGGCGCGCTTGCGGCGCCGGCATGGCATCTGAAGGAGTCAAAACGAACCTCTACTGCATTATTATGTAATGAGTCTGTCCCTGTCTGCGATATCGCCGGCCTGTCTCCCGGCAATCTGCGCGGCGCCGTGATGTTCCTTGCCAAAAACGCCGCGCCGACATAATTCCATTTAGCGACACATTTGACTAATAATCCAGTATTAATGCATATAACAGCAAATAGACCGTTCTCATTGGCGATATATTGAGCTACTCGTACAGAAAAAGGTCAAACAATCGTCTTTCATGGATTCTGACCGCTGTCTGCCCTGCCCGCCAGCGGCCAAGAGTGGGAATATCGTTCGGTAAATCAGCAAATTGCTGCAAGTTTGGCTAAACAGTCATGAGAATGAAATAAGAGGGTTGACGCTGAGATCAGATTCTCCTACATTAGCGCCCGTCGACAGCGCAAGGCGTTATCGATGACAAAACGGTGAGGTGTCTGAGTGGCTGAAGGAGCACGCCTGGAAAGTGTGTATACGCGAAAGTGTATCGAGGG